>ENA-ORXD01000104-ORXD01000104.1-sediment-metagenome-genome-assembly--contig:-NODE-104-length-140538-cov-5.585800_pt1 | contig 140538 bp, 127 predicted proteins | sample MGYA00237862_ERZ511471 | MGnify/ENA metagenome assembly ERZ511471
GAAACCACTACTGCCCACCACGAAAGACCAGCTCCGAGGCCGTTTGACCTCGGAGCTTTTGCCTTGATTTGGAGGATTATGGTGGATTGCCCTCCGTTTGCCCTCCTGGGGGTGAATCAGATGCTATCAGGAACGCTTGTGACGTCTTCACATGGCGCACGACCACCGGCCGAGCCTCCAAGCAAGATATCGGTGATCACGCGGGAGCTGGCTGAGCAAACCTCCGACCGATGAGCACAACTATCAGAAACGCGAACCTGATGATTCTGACGTCAGATTCCAGGAGCGCGACTACTGCGATACAATCAGAGCAGAGACAGCGCCCAAGGGAGAGGCCAGCCTTGAACAGATTGGCTGTGGTCTTGCTGATTCTCGTGCTTCTGACCGGACCCTGCGGCTGCCTAAATGCGCCAGGACCGACGGCAAACCGACCCACGACTCCATCACAGCCCACGACTCCGACAACCCCAACCACCCCTGTGACACCGGCCCAGCCGGCATCGATCTGGACCGACATACCGACCTGGTTCCGGGGGACACAGGTAGATAGCGCTGGTGGCAGACGGCTGCCGGCACCAGCCGGGACATGGACTACCACCGAGTGGCGGTACTATGAGATTCCCGACGCGATTCCTTCACTCAGGAACTTCTTCTTAGGAAACAAAGCAACGGTCGCAGGTCTTGTGATCGATGAGAAGAGCCAGATGGAGGAAAAGGGCTGGACGAAGGTGGCAGCGCCCGCCAAGCAAGAGAACCCGGACGTGAACACTCACACCAGCAATTGGACCAAAAACGATGGCCGCGATGGCGCAATGATCTATTTGGCTACCTGGGGTGTAGGGGTTTTCCTGGCGGTGGCGAGGAGCACAAAGTAGGGGAGATCAAGGCTGCAAGAGGGCGTGACGCCCAACGGATGCAGTATTGGAAGCCGCCGGCAGTTTGCCATCTCGCTTGAGATTCCCAGCACTCAAAGCATCGGGCTTTGCTCGATTGGAGAGAACTTGGCGTTCGGCGCCGATTCCAACATGAGTCGGCCAGCCTGTGCGGGACAACACTCGAGAGGCCAGTGGTTTGAAACCACCACTGCTTGACACGGGCCTTTCATTTCAGGAGGAAATCATGAACGCCACACCCGGGGACGCCGCGATGATTGGCCAACTGTTAGCAAGCCAGAGATACGCCGTCCTCTCAACGCTCGACCAAGATGGTGGCCCTTACCCCAGTCTGGTGGCGTTCGCCGCCGACCCCAACCTGAACTGGCTCGTCTTTTGCACGCGCCGCGCGACCCGCAAGCACGCGAACATCACTGCCAATCCGCGGGTCGCGCTGCTAGTTGACGACCGCGCCAACTCCGCGACCGACCTCCAGCAAGCCGCCGCCATATCCATCTTGGGAATGTGTGAAGAGGCCCACGATGGCGAATACATCGACCTCCGAGGGAGGTTCTTGGCCTCACACCCAGGTTTGAAGGACTTCGTAGCCGCACCGGACTGTGCAATCATGAAGGTGGCGGTGTCCTCGTACTACCTGGTCACGTCCTTCCAGCACGTCACCCAGTTGCGGCCGTAGGCGCAAGGGCCAGGGCTGCCAACCAATCCGGTCGGACCCGGCTGTGCTGCCGCCGTCGCGATCTGCTTCGGTCCTAGCGGTCCGTGGTCTAAGTCCACCATCGCGGTCATGAATGGCCGGGTCCGGGGCACGATGCATCGGGCCTTTGGTTTTGGTGCGGTCCAGTTGGGGCGCAATTACCTGGGGGTGTGAGTCCCTAGACCCGACAGAGGGACCTGTCAACTGCACCGGGAGACCCAGATCGCGTCAGTGCGACTCTCGGTCATGCCTGCCTGGTCGCAGCCTCGTCGTCGACCAGCCGCTGCACTGCATCAGGCGGGTAGGCGTCCAGTGCCCTGTTCCACTCTCCCAGCTTCTCGCGGCGCCGATCGTCGTCATCGGGCAACCGCAACGGGCGGCGGCCGCGGCAGTCGACAATGACCCCCAGCAACCCGCACTCAACTGTCGCCTCGACCTTCGCACCCGGCCCTGCGCCGACATCGAATCCACGAGCGGGCTCTATGATCGCTCTGGCGCTCCGTCCAGGCTCGAGCCGAAAGCGCCGCATCGCGCCGAAGGACACTTCCCCTTTCACCGGGGGCTCGTTGCCGACCGTTAGGGTAACCTCCAAACACGGATCTCCTTCGCGCCCCCGACCGATCGGGCAGATTGCCGTTCCCAATCTGATCAGGCAAGCCTGCTCGTAGAAATCGAGTGCTGCCTGCGGATGAACCGTCGCCATGATCCCCAGCTGGGGAAGCATTCGCATTGAGTCCACTGCCAGACGCACCACGCCTTCCGGCTGGAGGCCGTCGAGCATGATCATCGCCGCCTGAGCCCAACGCGGCGCGTGCGAGAAGACACCACCCGATGCAATCCACCATCCGACCTTCCGTATCTCCAGCAGTTTCTGATCATTGCCTGCCTGGTCGAAGATGTCGCCGATCATCCGCTGGATCTGGACGCCTCTGAGGCCCGTGGTCATCTCCCAGTGCTGGGCAAAGGAAAGCCGCAGGATCTCGCGGGCGATCGCCTGTTCAAGCATGGTTTCGAGGAGCATCATCGGGATCGTTGTCGGTCGGAGCATCTTGTTATGGATCCGGGTCGACGCGTCCTGGGGATCGATGCGAAACGGCAGCCAGCGCGTGATGTTGTCCAGGCCGGCCGCGGACAGGACCGTGCCGATGCTGTAGCCCAGGCCGAGGTCTGCCGAAACCGTCCGAGTGACCTGTTGACGATCCTCGCCGAGCACGGAGTACACGTCGGTCGATGCCCCGCCGACGTCCACGCCGACCAATTGGCTGTCGTAGATGGCGGCGAGCGACTGCATGGAGTTGCCGACGGCAACCGGGGTCGGCAGGATCGGAATTCCAGCCCAACTGGCAAGCTGGTCATAGCCGGGGGCTTGGCTGCGCATGTGCTCCATCGCAAGCGCCTGGATAGTCTCACGGGCGGGCGCAAGGTCCTCTTGCTCCAGGGTGGGCCGTAGATTGCCGACAATTCGGAGGTCGAATTTGGCGCCTAATGTACTCCGCACGTACTCCCGTGCGTCGACGTTGCCGGCGTAGACAATGGGCATCGGGCCGTTCGGGTCAAGGCGTGGCCTGGGCTCTGCGGCGGCAATCATGTCGGTGAGCCGGGCAACGTGCACGATCGTCCCACCGTCGACGCCGCCAGCCACCAGGATCATGTCCGGCCGCAGGCTGCGCATCCGCATCAGTCGCGCGAAAGGAGTCAACCCATCGTCGATTGACATCGTGTCGGCGATCACTGCCCCAGCGCCAAGGGCCGCCCGACGGGCGGAGTCAGCGGTCATCGTGCCGACAACGCCTGCGATCAGCATCTGCAGACCGCCGCCGGCGCTGGAGGTCACGAGGCAGAGGTCGACGCCGGAGCCGTCCGGACGGCGTGGCGTGAGCACGCCGTACTCGTCGAGCAGCATCCGCCCAGTCAACTCCTCAATCTCACGGATGGAGTTGCGGGCGCCATGCGTTACATCATCAATCGGCTTCTCCACCGTGGTGGGTGCCTCGCCGAGGGAAATTAGCTGGTAGAAGCCGTCAACGCGCTCGAGGAGCACGCTCTTGGTCCAAGTGCTACCGCAGTCGATCGCCAGGATTGAGGCTATCTCTTCGGGCGGTGGGGGTGACAGGCTTGAGGGCCTGGCCATCTCGGACGATGCCTCCCATCGGGTCGCCGGGCAGACCGCCGCGGCGAGGACAAACAGGGCCTTTGCTGGGGGATTCCGGCCGCCGGGCGGCAATCCTGCGCGCCCGCCAGGTGCGCAATGGTGTGTTTATCATGATCTTCCGTGTTTGCTCCTGATGAGGTGAACGATACGCTGCCCGGTACGTTGCCGAACTACGGCACAAGAAGTTGCGGCAGATTGCCGGGGACTTGGGAGTCTCTTACGATGTCAAGCTTGATGGTCTCCGTCAGACAATTGGGTCTGCGATACGCGTCTCCGGCGTCGGCTGTGGCTTGCAGTTTTGCGCTCAGCCTAGCAGCCAACGCAGAACCTCGACAGTAAGGCTAGTCAAGCGGTTTCGGTTCATTCCAGGCTACCGCTGACTAGCCAGGCCGAACTGCACTTTCGGTCGTACTACTGCCTGGCCTGTTGGATCATGCCCCAGCCGATCAGTGTCACAGTCACGCCGATTCCGCTTATCACCAAAGTCCAGATGCCTCGGTCCCTGCCTACCCACCCACCAGCCCATACGCTATGGCCGGTGAACATAGACTTCACGAAATCGAACAGAATGAACCCCGCGAAGCCAATTCCCACAACTATGAGCAAGGTCCCGGCAATGCGAAACACAATGCGGCTTTCGCGCTTGAAACCGATAACTGCAATGGTCGCAGCAATCAGTCCGACGGCGATAGCCCAAGTGGGGTTTCTCCCAAGCACGTTTTGCATGAATGCGCCGAGTCCGCTGAATAAACCAAGAATCACCACAAAGGCCACCGCAAGAAAGCATCCGCTCGAGGTTCTGACTCCCAGGGCCTCGAGCATCGTCGGCTCTTTCACCGGAATCACCTCCGCTGCCTGGTCAAGTGACTAGTGTGGCTTGTCGAATCGACGGTAACATTCCGCAAGCCACTGGACACTCCTTCCATGGCCAGTTCGCTGTGTCGGGGCCTTTGCCTTATCTGGAGTATGTCGGTGGATTGCCCTGCTTCGGGAAGCGAAATCGATGGCGGTGACTCTAGTGTCATGGTCTTGAGCCGCAGGAAGTCCGTTAAGACGTCCCTAATTGAGCCCTCGGCATCGCGTGTTCTCTTGGTGGGCTAGTTGCCCCAATATTGATGGCCCGGGAGGCTCATGGGTTGAGAAGAAATGTCTGCGCCGCAGTCTGCATTCTAGGGGTCATGGCGTTCTGGCTCGGTGCACTCTCCGGCTGCACCTCAAGCAGCAACGGCAGCGGGAGGACAAGTGGCGATTCACTCGAGGGCGAATTTGTCATCGTCGAAGACTACTCGTACATAGGAGCAAACATGCAGTACGAGTACTCGCGCGCGTTTATCGCCAAGGATGGCGAGTTCTTTCTGATCGAGGCCCCATATAAGTCCACTGACCAAGGCTCGTTGATCATGGGCAAGACCTACGACAGCCAAGGGGTGGTCGACTCCTACGTCTTCTATGTTGGGGAATATGGAGTAGCGATCCGAATTGTCGAAGGCACAGTCAAAGGCACCGGCCGCGAGGATCTCTATCTCAAGAAGGCCGACCGAACAATCAAGATTATTCACGCCGGCAAGAGGGTGAAGATTGTGGGTGAGAAGCGTAGCACCACCAGCTCAAGTCTCACTGGAGTGCCGATCTTCAAGGTCACTTCGGTTCAGGACATCAGCTAGCGGGCCGCTCTCATGGCCCCGCAGCTCTTCTGGAGGAGAGGACATGTTCGCGATCGCCAACGCAAGGGTGGTTTCCAGCAGCGGGGAAGTGATCGAAGGCGGCGTCGTTATCATCGACGGTGGTAAGGTCGTCGCGGCCGGCCTGGACGTCAATATCCCAAAGGGCACTCCCGTGCGCGACTGGGATGGCAGGGTTCTCAACGCCCAGGTCATTGCTCACGTCTCTTCCATGAACTCACGCCAAGCCAAGCACTTTTGCTCGATCAAACCGTGGCGCGGCAACCGATAGCTGTTGCGGGCCGGCGATTGGGATTCGGGGCTACCGACTCGCCCTCCGCGGGTGGGCTAGTACGGTTGTTGGTTGTAGAGCACTCTGCCGTCTAGGTCCAGTGCCTCAAACGATGCCCATCCACGGTGCATAGGGGTTTCCAAAACGATGTACCAGAAACCGTTGCTTGGCTTAACGACGAGTTGCTCGCCGTCAGAAAGCGTTGCCCGGACAGAGGTGATTCTCCGGTCAAGCGCGATGCCGCCAGCGAACAGATAGCCCGAGGTGCTGGTCAACTCGGACCAACTCCGGCAACGTGCAACGAAGGGACTATCTTCAAGGGACAGGGATACGCCCAAAGGCCAGTCGCTCGTGGTTTTGCGTGCGATTGTGACGCCAACAAACGCGCTCCCCTTGCGCTGGCCTTGAGGTCCGATGGATTGCGAAGTGGCGGCAACAGCGGCGTACCCGTCGTTGGGCTCGTACAAACACCATTTGACGTCCGTGGTCGTCTTCTTGGCTGGGTCTTCCAGATAGAACCTGATCTCTGCAGGGATCGATGCTGCATTAATCGCTGACGGCATAGTGATTAGTGAATTGCGATACACGCTCGCAGCTAGGACGCTAAGCGCAACGAAGGCAACAGCCTGCCAGAGCCGTCGACGCACCGTGAATCCCCTCCGTCTGTGTAGCGCTAATTAATCGGCTTCCCGAGCTTAAGGCGATACAGGACTTTGCCCGAACTGCTTACGGCGGTTATTTCCTCCCACTGCTCCAGCGACGGGACAAACGGGGTCGGACCCGGCCTGGCATCATTGACGACCATCAGCCAGAAGCCGCTAGTCACTGGCGAAGCGAACTCGCGGCCTTCGGTCGTCTTGCCAGTGACCTCAGTTGCTCGGCTGTCAAAGCAGTAGCCGCCTGCGGTAATACGGGCAGCGAATCTCGTGGGGTCGTCATCGACGATCCCGGCACCGCCGCCAGTCGCTCCGCCGAAGAATTCGTTCTGGATGACTACCGTATGGGACCCTCCGTGTAGACGCGGATCTGATTGGACCCCTTGAACGTAAGCCACACGATAGTTGAGACCATCGATGGTCGTGAGCTTATACGTCGCGGCATAGAGTGACATGCCGCCGCGCCAGTCTTCCTGGCTCACGTGCCAAACTACGTTTGAAACCTCCTCTGGCCGGTCTAGCGCCTGCAAAACGCGCTCGGGAACAGTGTCAGAGGATATGCTCGCCGGCAAGAACGGCTTGCGGCAGGCTGTGAGGCTGAGCGCCGTCAGAACAAGCACGATGAGCGTGACTCTCCGCGATGCTTTGTCGATCATCGGGTGCTCCTCTCTGCCGTCCACTAACCAGTACGAGTGTGGGTGTACAGCACTTTGCCATCCTTGTCTAGGACCTTGACCGTCTCGAATCTGTCCGCCCGCTCCGCGCCTTGTACGTCAAGATCGAGCAGTATCCAATAGCCGTTGACCACAGAGGCCTCGAAGATCCGGCCAGTGAAGGTCGTCCCGACCACCCTGTGCGCATCCTCAACCCAGGCATAGCCGATGGCCCAGATGCTCGCGCTGTTGTCGCCGCTCTTGAGTTGAAGCGCCAGATGCTCATCCGGTTGCCATCGGAACGGCTCTGGCGGCGCATACGACTGGGCGTACCTGCTCAACACGAACGACATGTCCTGTGAGAAACCGGGGGGCCTGACTGGTGCTCCATCGCGGAAGACCACCCACTCACACTGCTGGTGGCTGATCAACTCGCGTGCGTCGCCTCGATCATATGTGAGCACCGCAATCTCGTAGCCGTCCTGCTCATAGTGGGCGCGCCAGACGGTGTTGCGGATCCCTTGGCGAGTTGAGTCGACCTTTTGGCGCATCGCGAGGGGGACATCCTCCGCAGGGATGGTACTTTGCCTGAAATCCTGCTGGCATCCTGAGAGAGCCATCATCAGCAAGAGCACAAGCGCCAGTGACGAGATCACTCCTTGTCGCACAGCTCATCCCTCCCAACCAATGATATCATGGGACCACAAGGAATCCGCTTCCAGCATTGAGCGTGCTTGGATGCTCGCGGTCGCCAACTCGAGGTAGCGTTGCTGCCAACTCAGGGCAACGCGACGCATGGCTTGCAGTGATCGGGCTGAAGAGGGGGTGCATCATCATGGCAAGGCTGATCACGTATGCGTCTGTCGCCGTACTGGTGTGCGCAGTCTTTGTCGGCGTGATCGTGATGGGGCAGGCCGGAGTTCCGCCGGTCCATGAGCAACCTGATCCAAACGAATTTGCTTTTCGCTTGGCTTACGGTATCGGAGCCAAGAACGTCTTAGACACGCACGCAGGGACGTTCACCAAAGACCTCATAGTCGCAGGCACAGCAACCGCAAAACTCCAGCCTGCCCGCGAAGTCTTGGACGGGTTCCGTGCTCGGATCATGGCTATGGACATCGCCAAGTACCCGCCATCCTTTGACTACGACCGCACGGTCATGACGACGCCCTACATGACCTATCAGCTTCGGGTATGGCTCCACGGCACTGAGTACCGGGTCTGCCTCGAAACCGAGCATCCGACCGCCGACCCGCGTGCTGCCGCCCTGATCGATTTCGTCAACGAAGTCAGGCAATGGGTCGAGTCGACGCGCGCCTACCGCAGCCTCCCCGCGGCCGTAGGCGGCTATCTCTAGGACTCTTGCGACGCTCACCTGGGACGGGCGACGCGCAGGACAACGCGTTTGCCAAAAGAGAGCGAGAGGAGTGGTGATGTGGCCAATCGCCGGAAGGCCAAGTACATCTACAAGGCGCCGGAGTCGGCGTTCTTTGAGGAGAAATCACCCGGCGCGGGCGAAAAGACGCGCTGGCGAGTCGTTCCACCCCTCGCTGCGGCAATCTCCATGTTGCTGGCTCTTATCGTGCTTGTTTTCCTCAATACCTACCTCGTTCCAACGGAGGCAACGAGGCAAGCGGTGGTTTCCCAGACGGAGGTGGAGCCACCCTATGAGGTGGTGGCGCAATGGCGTCCGAATGGATACGTGGTCCTGGTTATCCCAAGTGCGTCCGACGGCGCCGTATATGTTGAGCGCTGGATCGTCGATGCCAACGGTGAAGCAGCCCTCCAGAACATGATTCTCAATGATCCGCGACCTGCTTACGGGGTGTTTAGGGCTATCGGGTATGGTGGCATCGTGTTTTGCCTGCTGGCGATCGCTTCCCTCGTCCGCAAACGTAAAAGGAGCGCGGTAGTTGTGCGACGGAGTCGCTACACGCCGCCAGAGCTTGGGCCGCGCTGATGTCTGCTACTACCGTGTCAGTTCTTCGCGAAAAGCGCTCATCATCTTGGCGGTAAGACTGATCGTTGATTCGCTTACCGGGATGTCGAGCCGCCTGAACCATGTTGCTTCCGACAGCTCGCCGCTGTCCAGATTGACGGTGGGTGACCCGACCAGATCCGCAAAGAAGCCGACCAGCAGCGAACGAGAAAAGCCCCACGGTTGGCTATCAAAGTAGCGGATGTTGTCCACGCGGAGGCCAGTCTCCTCGTAAACCTCCCTGTGCACAGCAGCGTTAAGGCTTTCCCCGATTTCGACAAAGCCCGCGATTAGCGCAAACCGTCTGTGGTTGCCTGCCGCGTACTTGGTCAGCAGCAGCGAATCGCCGCAGGTAACTCCCACAATTACAGCCAGGGAGATGTCTGGATACTTGACGTTGCCGCATTGAGGACAACGCAACGCCCGCTCGTTGTCCAGATGTGCGAACTCGCTGGCGCAGACCCCGCAATACCGGTTGCGGTGATACCAGTAAGCCAAGTGATAGCCGGTCACGCCGGCAAACGCCATCCATGGAGGTTGGATCGTCCGCAATTCCTGAATGCTCGCATACGCTCCGGCTTCAAAACTGGTGTCCCAATCGACGGGGGTGAAGAAGGATCGGTCCGACACCGAGAACAGGTAACGCAACCGATGCACTGTAAATTGCGCCTTGGAAATGACCTCGGCGATGCGCGGCAGGGCATAATCGCCTGAAGCGTCCTGCAGAAGGAGGATCTGATCGTTGTCGAAAGCCAGCAAGTAGTCGGAGTCGTATACGGCCTCTCTTGCTGTGTATTCGCACCGGTACACCTGATCGCCAATATCATGTAGCATGCGTGATCCCTCGTTGTTTGCCTAGGTTTGCCAAGACGACATAGCCGTCATACTTCGGAGCCGATCTGGCAGTTCCTTGGGTACAATGCCGGCGTCTTGCCGGTTAACCTCAAATTGCGGGGTAGGTTTCACCGAGCGCCGGCAAAGGGGACAGGCCCACGGGCAAAGAAAACTCGCTCAACGCAAGATACCTGGTCTGTCAATCAGGATAGAGTCGCACGCACCAGCGAAAGAGGGTCGATCTGCCGATGACCGCCGCCACGTCCGACTTGATGCAGCAGCTAAGTGATATGCTCGCCGCACTTTGCGCCACCGACCCACGCAACCTTCTCGCGGGCGGCGACGGGGCGCGCATCTACGACTCGCCGTTGGTTGGGGTCGCCGATGCAAATGACGCATTGTACGCGACGCTTAAGGACCCTGCGGTCATTGGGCCCGCCCACCTCTCGCCGGCGGAGTGGCTCCCAGGCGCGCGCAGCGTGGTAAGCTACTTCTTGCCGTTTTCCTCGGCGGTGCGGCGGGCAAACCGGGGGCAGGGGATGGTTGCCCCCGAATGGGTAACCGCCCGGTTCGACGGGGAGGCCTTCAACAACGTGTTGCGGGCAGAGTTGGCGGCGTCGCTCCGCAGCGCCGGCGGCGAGGCAATCGTTCCGCCGCTCACGCCCCGCTATGCCGTTACTGCCCGCAGGTCCAATTGGTCGGAGCGGCACACGGCCTTCATTGCCGGGCTCGGCACGTTTGGCCTGAGCAAATCCATGATCACCGAGCGTGGCTCGGCGGGTCGCTTTGGCAGCGCAATCACGTCGCTTAGCATTCCTTCGTCACCCCGGCCATACAGCGGGGTTTATGAGCGCTGTCCCTGGCTCGTCGACGGCAGGTGTGGGGCATGCATCGCCCGGTGCCCAAGCGGCGCTATTACTGCGGCCGGCAAGGACGTCGCGGTCTGCTCCCACTACCTCGACAACGTAATCAAACCGCTGTTTAGCCCGCGCTATGGTTGCGGCAAGTGCCAGACGGCGGTGCCTTGTGAAGCGATGATTCCTGGTGCAGCGGTGGGTGTTCTGCACGTCCCAAAGACGTAGAAAGCGCAGAATAGCCAGACGGAGAGGCAGGCACTTTCGCGTCAACACCGCGATTCTGGCGTGCCGCATCCTGACCACCAATAAGAGCGCGGGTCGGTGGTATGGTGCCTCGGTATCAAACCCTTGCGATGGCACGGACTAACTGCCCAATGAGCACGGGCACCAGGCTCAAGCCCAGTATCATGAGCCAGGCGTCGGCAGATGGCACAACCACATGGACCGCCGCAGCCAGCCACGGCACATAGGCGACGGCAATTGTGAGCACGCCGCAAAGTCCCACGGCGCCCCACATCCACGGGTTGCGGGTAATGTCATTAATGAGCAATGACGTGCCATGCTGTCTCATGTTGATCACATGCCAGAGCTGGGCCAGCGCAAGGGTCAGAAACGACATGCTGGCCGCCTCCGTGCGGTCAAACGCCAGCACTTGCAGGGCCAACATGAGCGCACCGATGACCGCCGCGGTGATTCCTAGGGCGTAGCCGGCGATCATCCACCATTGCCTAACGCCAACGATCGGTTCGCCGGGCCGCCGCGGCGGGCGGGTCATAACCCCTTCGCTGCCCGGTCCAACGCCCAGCGCGAGTGCTGGAAAGACATCGGTCACCAGATTGAGGAACAAGATCTGCATCGGCCTAATGGCCGGCGCACCCAGGATCGAAGCAATCGCTACGCAGGCAATCTCGCTGATGTTGCAGGACACCAGGTAGACCACAAATGTACGGATGTTGTCAAAGATGACTCGGCCCAGACCAATGGCGGTGATCACAGTGCCGAGGCGATCATCCATCAGCACGATATCGGCGGCTTCCTTTGCCACCTGCGTGCCACGCTTGCCCATCGCGATGCCGATGTCCGCCTTTTGGAGCGCGGGCGCATCGTTGACTCCGTCGCCGATCATGCCGACTACCTCGCCGGCTTGCTGGTAGAGCGAGACAAGGTCAAGTTTCTGGCGGGGCGTTGCGCGGGCAAAGACCGATATCTCCTGCAGCTTGGCACGGTCCACGTCGGTCAGTGCGTCGACCGGCCCAATGCGACCGCCGTCGCTAATCCGCACCTCGTTCTTGCCGGCAAGGCCGACTGCCCGGGCGATGTTCTCAGCGGTGAGCGAGCGGTCGCCGGTGACCATCACGGTCCGGATCCCCGCCGCATGTGCGGTTGCCAGCACGTCGCCAACGCCTTCTCGGGGCGGGTCGAGCAACGCCACCATGCCCACCAGGATTAGGTCCTCATAAGGGGTGGCGTCCTCATCGTTTACAGTGCGTTCCGCGATACTGAGGACCTTGAAACCCCGGCCGGACAATTCGTCTCCGCTGGCTAACCATGCGTCACGCTTAGACTTGTCCAAACTGGCTTGCCGACCATCCACGAGCTCGCTCGTCGCTGCCGCGATGACCATCTCGTAGGCACCCTTGACCGCAATCCAGTAGCCCGCATCCCGCCGGTGGTACGTTGCCATCATCTTGCTGTCGCTGTCGAACGCTACTTCACGTACCTCAGGCCACTGGTCAATCAAGTCGGCCCGATTGATGCCGGCAGCCCGGGCTGCCGCGAGGAGGGCGATCTCCAGCGGATCTCCGGTGCCCGTGTCGTCGTCCGGCGAGAGTGAAGCATTGTTGCATAGTGTGCCGATTTCCAGCAGGCGGCGGATGGCAGTGTCCTCCCCGGGTCCTTGCTCCCGATCCGGCGTCGTACCGTCAATCATCGCCGGGAAGTCCACAACTCCCTCCGCAACGACCAGTCTTTGGACGTCCATTCGGTTTTCGGTCAGCGTGCCTGTCTTGTCGGTGAGGATGACCGTGGTCGCCCCCAGCGTCTCTACGGAGGACAGCCGGTTGACCAGCGCATGGCGTCGCGCCATGCGGCGCATGCCGGTTGCGAGGGCAATCGTCGCCACAATCGGCAAGCCCTCAGGAATGCTCGCGACTGCAAGGGCAATGGCGGTTTCAAGTGTGCCTTGCAGAGGAAGACGGCGCGCCAAGCCGACGACCGCGACAAAGCCAACAAGGAGCAAAGTGAGCCGGACCAGACTCTGACTGAGGCGATTGAGGCGTCTTTCGATTGGCGTTGTCTCTTCCTCGGCCTCGGCCACCAGGGAGGATATCCTGCCTAGCTGCGTGTGCATTCCAGTTGCAGCCACGACTCCTTCGCCAGTTCCCCTGGTGATGCTCGTGCCCTTCCACAGCATGTTGGCGCGCTCCGCCAGTGGCGTGTCCGGCTTCAGTGGACTGGTGTGTTTTCCGACGGGTACCGATTCTCCGGTGAGTGTTGATTCGTCGGCCTGGAGTTTGGAGGTCTGAATGAGCCTGATGTCGGCCGCGACAACGTCCCCGCCGGACAGGACCACGATGTCACCGGGCAGGAGCGCGTCGGCAGAGACATCGATTAATTCGCCGCCGCGGCGCACTCGTGCGCCGATTTTGCCGAGCCGGCGCAACGCCTCCATTGAGCGCACGGCCCGTAATTCCGTCACGAAACCGATCGTGACCGTGATCAGGATGACGACCGCAATCGCAACCGTGTCCAATGGATCGCCGAAGGCTCCAGCGAGGATGGCTGCCGCGCCAAGAAGCGCAATTATCGAGCTCTTGAATTGAGCAGCCAAGATTGTGAGGGCGTTCCTGGATTTGATGTGACGGAGAGCGTTTCTGCCGAATCGTTTCCTACGGGCCCGTACCTGTTCCGCATCTAATCCGTGCGCAGGATCTACCCCGGCTGCCTTGAGCACCTCGCCATATTCAGTTGCCCAAGCATCCTCAATCAACGCGGCACACCACCTCGGGAGACGCCTGCCTGTGTCGCGCTAGCCTCCCGTCTATTGCCATTGGCCGACAAAGGCAGAAACTCCTCGTTGAACACGGTGACCGATGGTATCCGGCAGGGATAGGGTATCCGGTCTACTAAGGCACTTCTGGCAGGTCGGCAGTGGCTGCATAAATGACGCCGACCATTGTCGGCCCGGTGTGAGCACCCAATACCGGTGACAAGATCGCGTCGGGCAGCCAGGTGCAATCGTAGTGCTGCTCAATTTGCTCGCGCAGCATGGCCACGCCTTCAGGGTTGTCGGCTTGGCCGATCTGCACTCGCAAAGCAGTGCCAGGGGCGTGCCTGCGCCGCATGATATCCACCAGTCCCCGCATTGCGCTTCTGATTGTGCGTGCCTGGCCGAGTTGCTCATAGGCCCCGCTGGACTTGCTGACGCCGATTAACGGTTTGAGCTGGAGGATCGATGCGAGCAATCCCTTCATGTGGCTTATGCGTCCACCGTGGACGAGATACTTCAGGTCATCCAGGGTATACATAGTCTCCGTAGCAGCGGCGATGCCCTTGGTCAGATCCACAATCCGCTCTAATGGCCAACCAGCGTCGAGTGCTCGCGCCGCAGCCCACACTTGCCATCCCTCACCTGCCGACAGCGTCTTGGTATCGATGATTGTGACATTCGCCTCTGGAACCATCTCCGCTGCTGTTCGAGCGGCGTTGACCGTACCACTCAGGCCGGATGAGATGTGAATAGACAAGATGTCTGGGTCGGTGGCTGCTAATTTTCTGTAGACTTCGACAAAGTCGCCAGGGGCTGGCTGCGAAGTGGTGGGAAATCCACCAGTCTCGGTCAGCATTCGATAAAGCTCTGCTGGTTGGATGTCGATACCGCTGCGGTACGACTTGTCATTGAGTGTGATCGTCAGCGGGACGATGTGTACCTGAGTCTTGGGCATCTGCTCCTGTGGCACGTAGATGTCTGCGCCACTGTCGGTGACAATCCGCATTGGCAGTCTCCTCACATGAGCTGATTGGTGCTTATTGGCTGCTGGCCAAAGCTGCCTGGCGTGTCAGGCCCTACTTGACCCAGCGCTCGTCAAAAAACGCTGTGAACCGGACACCCCGCGCCAGCCCGACCTTTCGGTGCCCGGCCATCTGGTGCCTGCCGCTGGGTGTCGCCGGGCCCTCGGGACTGGCGATTGCAGGACTCCGCGCGTCCAGAGCGAGAAGGGGAGACCGCAAGCAGGAGGTGCACCAATGGCCGAACATGGAGGTCACCATTCAGTCCCTTCCCATGATCGCGTTGGGCATGAATCGCCGGCTACCAGCGATGGTCATGGCCAACACCAGGTGCAGGATCTCAGCCGGAGACTGCTGATATCGGCATTAGTCTCCCTGCCCGTGCTGCTCTACTCTGACATGGCGATGATGGTAGGGCTCCACCTGCCGCCTTTTGCAGGGCAGGCTCAAGTGCTGACGCTGTTGGCCGCGATCGCCGTGTTCTACGGTGGGTGGCCATTCTTCAGCGGCTCAGCGCAGTCTCTCCGGCGCGGCAGGCTCGACATGAACGTGCTTGTCGCTCTCGCGCTCATGGTCGGTTTTGTCTTCAGCCTCTACGCCACGTGGGCCGGCCTAGAAGTCAACTACTACGAGGCAGTCAGCACCCTGACGGTCTTCATTCTCGCCGGCCATGTCTTCGAGGCTCGCGCCTACGCCAAAACCCAGGATGCCGTTGGGGCCGTCCTTCGCCTCGTCCCGGCTCGTGCGATGCGCCGACGGGCGGATGGATCACTTGTCGAAACCCCCACGGACCAACTGCGTCAGGGCGATGTGATCGTGATCAAGCCAGGCGAGGGCATCCCTGCGGACGCTGTAATCGTTGAGGGAGAAACCACCGTCGACGAAGCACTGCTTACAGGCGAATCCTTGCCGGTGCCCAAATCGCCAGGTCAAGCCGTTATCGGCGGGAGCGTAAACGCGAGCGGCCTCATTGCTGCCGAGGTTTCGCGGACTGGCAGCGCCTCGTTCGTAGCGCAATTGGTCCGCCTGGTCGGGGAGGCGCAGCAGAGCAAGCCAAAAGCACAGCAGATGGCTGATCGCCTGGCCCATTATTTGACGCTGACGGCGATCACGGCTGGCATGTTGACCTTCGCCTATTGGTGGCTGATTGCCGGCAAGGAGCCTTCGTTTGCTGTGAGCCTGGCCACCTCGGTCATCATCATCACCTGTCCGCATGCGCTGGGCCTTGCGATGCCCGTCGTGGTCGTGGTGGCAACCGGGATCGCCGCCCGCATGGGCGTGGTAATTAAGGGCGCAGGGGCTCTGGAGGGTCTAGCTGGGGCGACGGCAGTGATCCTCGACAAGACCGGCACCCTGACCGAAGGACGCCTCTCAGTGACGGATGTCATCTCCGTGGAGACAACGATCCCGGAGGAGCAAGTGGTCGCGATCGCTGCTGCCGCCCAATCTGGATCGACGCACGGCATATCCGCCGCCCTGGCCAGCTGGGTGGCCGAGAGGCAACTTACCCTTCCGCCGGTAAGGGACTTTGCATTGGTGCCAGGTCGGGGCGTCAGCGCCACAATCGATGGGCGGCAGGTGGTCGTCGGCAACCGGCACCACATGGCCGACCACAACGTCAGCATTGCCGGGGCCGATGGAGTTGAGCAGCGTCTGGCCGCCGCGGGCAAGACCATCAGCTATGTCGGTGCCGGGGGCAGGCTGGTCGGCATGATCGGCCTTGCCGATGCGCTTAAGCCCGACGCCGTACGGACGGTCGATGCGCTCAACCGCCTCGGGCTCAAGACGATGATGGTCACCGGCGACAACGAGCTTATTGCCCGGGTGTTTGCGGCGCAGCTGTCGCTTGAGTACATGGCCGAGGTGCTGCCGGCCGACAAGAAGCGCGTTGTCACCGAGTTGCAGGCCCAGGGGCATCGGGTGGTCATGGTCGGCGATGGCATCAATGACGCGGCCGCGCTTGCCGCGGCAGACGTGGGTATCGCATTGGGCAGCGGAACGGATGTCGCCGTGCATAGCGCCGACGTGGTCCTCGTCCGCAGTAGTCCACACGACGTGGTTTCGGCAATGAGGATAGCGAGGTCCGCCGTCAGCAAAATGAGGCAAAACCTGGTTTGGGCCGTCGGGTACAACGTCCTGGCGATCCCGCTTGCCGCTGGCGTGCTCTACGAGAGCGCCGGGCTGTTGGTGCCGCCGGGAATCTCCGCACTGATCATGTCGGCAAGTTCGATTATCGTCGTCGTCAACGCCCTGGCGATGCGGGAGCCGGCCAGGGAGCATTAGGATCATGAAACCGCCGCCAGACGCGGCAGATTGCGAGCGTGACCCACATCTGATGGTCCCGGTGCGGCGGTTGGCCCGTGGTCTTGTGGATGCGTGAGTACGAGGTCCGCCACAGCCCGTCCTCTTCCTGATGCTCGGCGAGCCAACGGAGCCCCCTGGCCACGTCTGGATCGTCTTTGGTGAAACCGATCAGCGCCAATACTTCAAGCGCCGACACGAGGTTGGTCCACCAGTATGGGTAGTCAAACCGCAGCCAATGGTCCTCATGTTGGTAGGACGTCCAGTTGTCTTTGCAGAGCAATTTGGATTTCAGTAGCCTACCGGCGGCGACAGCTTCTACGCTATGGCGCCACCGGGGCTGGGCCGTGAGCGCTCGTATTGCCATGCCGGTGGCGGACGCGGAAAACGGTCGTGACCAATCAAAGGCACGGGCGGTTTCGATTGAGGGGTTGGAGACCATCTGCCAGAGCTGTCTGGTCTGCACCCCCTTCAGGTCAACCATACCTGGGCTACCCGGCGCCCAGCCACCGTCCGACTGCCGCATTGAGAGCAGCCAATCTGTGCCGGCCTGGATCCGAGGATCGTCGGCGTATCCGGCCTTGGCCAACAGGCCAAGGAGAGCGCCGGTGTAGTAGGGGGCGTATTGGTTAGCCAAAATGCCCCGAATGTCACCCTCCGCGGTTTGGTGCGAGAGCACATACTCTGCCGCGCAGGCGATTGACTGATGTCGCCGGTCCATCTCGTATTGATCGACAAGCACGCGCAAGTGCCGGTATGCTTCCACTAGCAGGGGCCCATCGGGGTTTATACCAGTCCGCGCACGATTTCGTGTCGGCCAGGTGCCTTGAGGCGTCTGCCGGCGGAGGATCCGGTTCACTGCAGGCAGATCCCAGAGGGCAGCGACCGACCCCACCGCAACATCCTGAAGGTCCCGTCGTGCGAAGTACGCCACTGCGGGATCATCGGCCGCGGCAAGGACGGGTAGAGGGTCGTAGGCCAAGTAGTCTAGCCAGGTACTCGTAGCCGTCACCTCCGTGGTTGTTGATGGTGTCAAATACTGATCAAGTTTGTGGTTGCGCTGTGCTCACGAGGCAATATCGCAGTATATCCGTGGGAGATCCCAGTCGGATGTCGGGTTCCGCGTCAGGGTCGCTGGTCACTGGCGGGCGAACGCCAGTGGCAAGAAAATCCCACTCGGCGAGTGCTGCCGTCATGCCGGCTCGCTTTGCGCCGATGATGTCCCCGGGAGTATCGCCGATCGCGATGCAGGCGGTCGGAGGGATGCGAAGCCTCTCTGCAGCATGAAGAAAGGGCTCCGGGTCCGGCTTGTGCTGCAGAGTGTCATCTGCCCCTACGACCGTGTCAAACAGATCCTCAATGCCGACCAGGGTCAAGTGATGCATCGCCCGGTCGCGTTTCTTCGCGGTGACCACCGCTAGCCTGAAGCCGCGTCGACGGAGCTCGGCCAGCACCGTTGGCCACTCCGGATATAGTGTAATCAGGTGATCTTGAGTGACTTGAAACTCCCGATAGGCTTCGAACAAACGCCCGGCGACGGTTGGCCCAGCCATTTCCGCCATCTGTCGCTCAAGCGGCAGCCCCCAAAGCTGCAGGATTCGCTCTCGCGATGGCAGAACTCCGACCTCCTGCCTGAACGCATGCTCAAACGACCGGAGGCTACACTCCCGGCTGTCGATTAGGGTCTGGTCCAGGTCGAAAAGGACGGCTGCGTGAGAGGCCATCGACCGGCACCTCCGGTAAGAGATTTGGTGACTACGAATCTGGGTTCGATTTGGCCAGAGGCATACCTGCCGTGACGCTGGTGCGGTGATGTGCAGCAACGCAAAGCAGGGGAGGGGCCAGCAAATGAAGATCGCTATCGTTTCCGGCAATCCAAAGACAACCGGCTTGACGCAATCAATCATCGACGCCGTTAAGCTCGGCGCACTGGAAGGTGGCGCGGATGTGGATGAGATCAGGCTCTGCGACTCGGGCCTGCAAGCTTGTCGCATTTGCGGGGACGGATGGGGCATCTGCCGGTCCGAGCACCGTTGCGCCTATGGGGATGACGGGTTTGCCGATGCCAGAGCCCGGGTCGAGGCGGCCGATGCCGTCGTCATTGCCACACCGGTTTACTGGTGGGAAACGGCGGAGACGCTCAAGGCCTTCCTTGATCGCCTGCGCCGGTGCGAGTTTGGCCATTACCGGACCTTGCGGGGCAAACAGGTCTTGCTGGTCGCGGTCCCGGGTGGCTCCGGGCAGGGGATGCTGACGTGCCTTGAGCAGATGGAGCGGTTCTGCCGTCACACGGACGCGATCATCTTTGATTACATCGGCGTCAACCGGTGGAACAGCGACTACAAGCGCGTAGCGGCACGATCTGCTGGATTTGCTCTGGCTAGTGGACGAAAGAACGGCGATACGGTCTAGCGCGTTCGGGCCTGGTTGCCGGACGCCTTGGAGCGGGACGGTTAAGACATGACTACTTGCGACGCACGAGTTTGCCGCAAGTGAAGGTCTCGTCGTACTCGATCGTGTCGTTCTTATCCCAACGCGTCCAGCGACCGTCCTTCTGTCCTTGGCTGAAGTTGCCGACCACCCATAGCTGGCCTGTCTGGCGGTAGAAGCGCCATTCGCCTTCCATCAGGCCGTTGAGGTATGGACCCTCCGCCTTGAGGGTGCCGTCGGCAAAGAAATACGTCAGGCGATCGTCAGTGATTTGCCAGATCCGTTGGCCGTTGGCGTATCGTTCTTTCTCAAGCATTGGCTCCGCCCTCCTCAGGTTGCTGTTCCAGGTAGTTATAGTAGCTGTTGACCGCCCGGAAGCCCAGAGACTCATACAGGCGGATCGCCGGCCAATTAGCCACCCCGGTGGAGACGCAGGCGCGGTCCATCCCGGCCGCCTCAAGGCGGCGGAGGCCTTCCCACAGGAGGGCGCGTGTGATGCCAAGCCGCCGGTACTCCGCGCGTGCGCCTACTGGACCGAAGTCACCAATCTGGTTCACGCCATCGACCCAGCAATTGACGTACGACGCAATCGTGCCCTGGTCGGTGACCGCAACCAGATCAAACTCGGGACGGTAGGCCGGCGCTGCCATAAGCCGAGCATAGTCCTCGTTGCTCACGTTGCCGACCGTCCATGGGTGCCACACTTCGCGCTGAACGGCCGCTCGCTCCGCCACATCGCCAAAGTCGCTCATGCTTATTATCTTGATGCCGGCTGGCGCCACCGGGGTTGGGATGGGCTCGCCCAGTGATCGCAGCATATTGACCTCGGCGAAACCATCGGTGCGACGGAAGCCGTACTTATGGAGAAAGGCGATGCGCCGCAAGTCATCCGTGTGCGCCCCCGTCGTCAGGGTGCCCGTCCAGTCCACCGGACGTTGCTGACGGAGCGAGGACAACTTTGTTCGTGCCCACTGCAGCGCATCGCTCTCGATTCCCGACCATTCGTATTCCGGCAGTACATGCCAGTCCACTGAGGGGTCTTCGCCGAGGATAGCGTAGCCCACCAATCGGCCGCCGGAGTGCCATAGACGCACGTGCTCACGCGGGTCGAGATGGCAGTCAACCATGAAGAACGCCCATGCCAACTCGCCGGAGTGAGGGTAGTGCCACGCGCTGGATCGCGCGCGACCGGCCACAACCAGTGAGTGCATCTCCATCAGGTCGGAAGCAGACCCGAACGATCGCGTCGTGATATGTCTGTTTGATGTTCGCATGCGGTATTGATAGCACGCCAGCTTGGGCGGTTCCTGCCGGCCGACTAGCACGGCATCATCTTCAGCAGCAAGTAGCCGGCCCTGAGGCACCGCCCCGGAGCCGGCTGCCTGCCGCACTGCTCCAGCCTAGACCGGGATCGTCTGCTCAGCCAGAGTCCGCGGTGACTTGATGACGTTCTCCGCCTTGCCCGGCTTGACGATGACCGTGTCGTCGTGCCGGAAGCCGCCAACCCCATAGATGTAGATGCCAGGCTCCACGGAGTAGAGCTCGTTGGTTTCCAGTGGCCGGTTGTTAAACGGCATGTCCTCCGGGAAACCGTGCCCAGCGATGCCCATGCCGTGTCCGGTGCGATGGATAATGTTGTCGCCAAAGCCGGCGTCCTCGATGACCTTTTGAGCTGCCGCGTCGATTGCTGAGACCGGGTTGCCGGTGATCGCTGCCTCCACACCGGCGGTGGTTGCGGCTGTGGCAGTGTTAAAAGCTTTGACAATCAGGTCGGACGTCGGCTTGCCGACGATCCAGGTCCGTTCGTTTTCGACTGCGATGCCGTTAAAGCGCAACGTCGGCAGGTTGACGATCACGTCGCCAACGGCGATCTTGCGGCCGTATCCGCCGGGCGAGCCGTGCGGAGCACTGGAGCAGGGGCCATTGCCGCTACGGGTCGCGCCAAAGATGACCTCCTCATCCGGGAAGCGCCGCGCGACCTCAACGGCCATCTGCATCCTGGTCTGCCAGTCGACCTCGACCATATAGCGGCCGGGTTTGACATTTTCGCGAAACCGCTCCTGGCCGAAGTCAGTGATCTCAGCACCCCAGCGCACTAGCTGCAGTTCGTGTTCTTCCTTAACACGGCGCAGCCTGATCAACAGATCATGGGCGTTCTCAAAATCCAACTTGGGCAGGTATTGCTTGACCGACTGGATGCTCGCGGCTGAGCCATCGACCGCGAGTTTGCCTCGAACGATGCCGCGCTCTTCCAGTTTTTCTGCCAGCAGGGCGGTCCATTGCGGGGTCGTCCAGCGGCGGTTGACCTGCCGCGGGTGTTCGACGTAATAGGTCCAATCCTCGATCCAGAGCTTGCCCATCTCTTGGGCCATCCGCAGGTGGTTCTGCGAGAGCTCGTTCATGACCAGGAACGGCTCCGCATTGAGCGGCAGGACAGCCGCTACCGGGCGCTCCCACGGCGCCACATCGAGCGTGAAGTTGGAGACAAAGAAGAAGTTGTCCGGGGTCAGGACCACCAGGGCCGCCAGGCCGTTGGCATCGAGGTACTCGCGGATCCGCGCATACCGCTTTTCGTAGACTGATTTAGGCAGGAAATGCACTTTGCTCACCTCCCCGGGACAGCCAGACGGTGCTGGCAGGCCCGAATTCGACTCTGCGCTGGCCTTCCCGCACCGGCGCACACGCTCCTTTGTAGAACTGTGCCCTTATCGCGACCGCCTATCGTAGGGTGCAACACAGGCCGCGGCGAAGAGCTTTGCCAAAGTGGTTTCGATGGGGAGGACGGTGGCCCGATGCCGAGCGTCTCGCTCGATGAGGATATCCGCTCAATCGAGCCTGCCCTGGTCAGGCTGAGACGGCAACTGCATCGTTGCCCGGAGCTGGGCTTTGCGGAGCACCGGACGGCCGGCCTCGTCGCGCGACATCTTGGTGAGAGCGGCCTGACGGTGGAGACCGGAGTTGCCGGGACGGGAGTCGTGGCCCTCTTGCGCGGCGATCACGACGGTCCGACGTTTGCGATACGTGCATGTCTTGACGCACTGCCCGTCCAGGAAGCGTCGGGAGTGGACTATGCATCCGAAACCGCCGCGGTAATGCATGCGTGCGGACATGACGGCAACATGGTGATGGCGCTTGGGGCGGCGCGGATCCTTGCCGGACAACGAAGCCGGATCCGGGGAAACGTCGAGTTTGTTTTCCAGCCGGCCGAGGAGCAGACTGGCGGGGCGGCCGCCATGATCGAGCAAGGATGCCTGCGCGACCCGGAAGTCGATGCCATCGTTACGCTGCACAACTGGCACGGTTACCCCCAGGGCATGGTCGTCGCCTCACCGGGGGCCATCCTGGCGGCCAGCGATCTATTTGACCTTGAGGTGATTGGCAAGGCGGGCCACAGCGCATGGCCCGAGCTGGCCGTGGATCCCATCCCGGTGGCCGCCGAAATCGTGACGGCGCTGCAAAGGATCGTCAGTCGCGAGATCAGCCCGCTGCGGTCAGCGTTGGTGTCGATCGGCCAGATGCACGGTGGCTCGGCCCACAACGTTATCCCCGAGCGAGTGAAGATCAGTGGTACCGTTCGGACCCTCGATCCGGCAATCAGCGAATTTGTCGAGCATCGGATCGACGAGGTGGCGTGCGGGGTGACGAGCGCCTCGCGTGCTAGCTATCGCCTTGAGTATCGGCGTGTCATGCCGCCGGTCATCAATCACCCGGACTTGACGGCATTGGCTGCTCGGGCGATCCGTGCGGCGATTGGTAAGGACGGCGTGACCGATATCTGTCATCCAAGCATGGGCTGCGAGGAGTTCGCTCTGTTCCAGGCGCAGGTGCCAGGCGTGTTTCTCCTCATCGGCAACGACAGGCGAGGTTGCCCGACGATCCCCATCCATGCGCCCGAATACGTCTTTAATGACCAGATCATTGCGGCTGGGGTGCGGGCGTTGGGCGCGGTCGCGCTCGAGTATTGTGGGGGCGGCGCCGAACGCAGGGACTGGGCATCGACCCATGCCGGGCAATGCAACGGGGGCGCCTGAGTTCCTAAAGCGCCCCCGCGGGCGGAGCACATATTTCTAACGTTCACTTCCGCTCCGCAACATCAGTTTAAAGCGTTAAAGTGAGCTTGTCAATCAATAGTTGGGCATGCTCATGCAAGTCACTGGCTAGCTCCGCCGCCTCGCCGACCCGCCGTATCTTGCGGCCGTGACCGAGACTGCGACCAGCACAACCAGGTAGAGCAGGTAGTATGGGTTGCCCTCGCCGAGGGAATAAGCCGCCAGGAGCAGAGCACCAGGCGCGCTTAGCAGGGCGCCCCACTGCCAGGAGTAGCGCGAGGCAAAGAACGCCCAGCCGGCGCTGAGAGCCGCGTAGAGCAGTAGGATCACCGCAATGGTGGCCATCCGCTCCCCGGCCCCTCCATCGGCAAATACGGAGTTGAATACCCCAAACAGGCCAAGCAGGCTGCCCATGGCGAGAACGAGTATCAGTTGGACGGTCTTCCACATACATGATCCCTTCCCTTGATCGTACCAGGTACAAGCGTCAAGGAGGCACCGTCAATGCCCAAGAGTGTGCAACCAGGACCGACGACATCGCCTCGTCTTTGGACCCGGGACTTCATGTTATTGATGATGTCCACCTTCGCCCTCTTTGCCAGTTTTTACTTCCTGATGCCGGTGCTTCCGATCTACGTGTCGGAGCGGCTGGGTGGCAATCAGGCCACGATCGGGTTCATCGCGGGGCTCTTCACCGCCACGGCGGTCGTGTTCCGGCCGATCGGCGGATTCCTAATGGATCGCTTTGGCAGGCGTGGAGTCCACCTGATTGCCCTTGCCACCTTTGCGGTAGCCATTGGCACCTACGCCCTTGCCGGCACGCTGAGTGTGCTCATCGCGGTCCGGCTGTTGCATGGGTTCCCCTGGGGTGCGGCAAACACCGCGGCCAACACAGTTGCCGCAGACCTTGTGCCTCGGCAAAGGCGTGGCGAAGGCATCGGGCTGTTTGGTTTGGGGCAGACCTTGGCGATGGCGGTAGCGCCGGCGACGGCGATCATCATCGTCGGCGAGGACCGTTTTGTCCTTCTGTTTCTCTCCGCCGCTGCATTGGCGGCTGCCGGGTTCTTCCTCGCCGTCTTGATTCGCCATCCCAACGTTGCCAATCCGCACGCGCGACTTCGTCTTAAGACGCTTTTTGACGCGCGGGTTGCCTGGGTGGCCGTGGCGGTTTCCTTTGTCATGGCGGGTTATAGCGGTGTGAGTTCGTTTGTCGTGGTTTACGCAAGGGACCTGGGCATCAGCAATCCGGGCCTGTTCTTTACCCTCCAAGCTGCGGGTATGGTGGCATCTCGGCTTACTGCGGGCAGACTATTGGATCGCCACGGTCCTGGTCGTGTGGTGGGCGCGGGACTGATCCTGTTAGCGATCTGTTACTGCCTTCTGTCACTTGGTACGCCCGGCTATTTCATTTCTGCCATCTTCCTTGGCCTCGGGTTCGGTGCGGTAATCCCGTCATTCCTGGCGATGGCGCCAAGCATGGTGCCAGCCGAACGTCGCGGGGCGGCTTACGCGACTGTACTGGGAGCGCTAGATGCTGGATTTGGTCTCGGAGCGTACTTGCTCGGGCGGGTTGCCCTGGTCTTGGACTACGGGCCCATGTACCTGGTCGCAGGCTCGCTCTTGGTGATCCCGGCGGTTGTCCTTGCCGCCAAGATCGAGCCCAACTACCGCCGATTGCAGGCAAGGCAGGTCGTAGAGCTGGAGGATAACTAAGCTTAGCCAGGATTGCCGATCCGTACCCAGAAACCACCATCGCTAACAGGACATGGGCGAATCACCGGCTAAACACGTCCACTGAGGTATGCCTGCCACTAGGAGGTCAGCAGATGGGATCACCCCAACCGCCGCAAGGCCTGGCGCCGGAGCCCGGACCGGTGACCAGGCCTCAACGCGTCCGCGGGCTTTCATATCGTGTCGCGCTGATGTTGCTGTTGCTCGCCGCTTTGGTCTGGATGTGGTTTCCGATGCAGGCGCCTGCGCAGGTCGTTGTAGCCGCTCAGCGCTACTTAGATGCCGAGTACTCGGAGTATTGGTTTGATCAGCCGCAGTCGGCAGCCTGGTTTTTGGGCACCTGGACCGTTGTCTTTCCGACCGAGCATCAGGGGGAGCTAGCCAAGGTCGCCGTCGAGGTGGTCCGCAAGGACGGCGAGCTGACCGTCGCTTCAAGCAGCCTATCGATCGGCCGCGCCGATGGCGGGCGACTGCTCAGGTGGGGGCTGTCCGTTGCTCTGTTGGTCGGCATGATCTATCTCGTCTTTTTTGTCAGCATCCCCCGCACATTTGGCCGCAAGTGCCCGCGTGATCTCTCGCTCTTGGCGATGACTGAGACGACCGTCGTCGCCGGCCACAGCCATGCGTCCGGGGTTGGGTTTGCCCCGATCATCGAACGGGTCTATGCGTGCCGTGTCTGTGACTTCGAGCATCACGAGGCGTTGGTCGATCCGACTTACCGGCCCTGGGCGGCGTTGCCGCATTGGTCGAGCCAGGCGACCAATGAGTGGCGACTCCGCCACGCCATCACCAAAGAGCAGTACGAGTGCCTACTGGCCGATGCCAAAGACGCGGCGCGCGCCAAGTGCTCGTCTGATTCGCCCTGGCTGTACCGTTGATGAAAAGAGCGAGGGCCCCAGGCGTATCGCCCGGGACCCTCGCCATGGACCGGCAATCGCCTCGCGTTATCCCCGTCCGCTCAGATCACCCACGCTGTCAAACAGCGCCTGGGCTGCAGCCGGCAGGTTTTGCCCGGCGGCGTCAACTGCTGCTAGCGCCCCTTTGATACCGGCGCTGCCAAGTCGAGTCGCCAGCTCGTCGATTCTCACCGCGAGTCGGTCGGCAGGAGAGACGCCAGAGCTCTGCAGGAAACGGGCCGCCGACGCAAGGCGGCTTGCCGCCAACTCCGCCAGACTGTCCGACGCGGTTGCCTCCTCGATTAGCTCGCGCACGTCCTTGGCCGCCTCGACCTGGTCTTCGTTGTCCTGATAGATCTCCACCGCTCGCCGGATCAGATCGAGCCAACCAGGCTGGTCCGGTTGCCAGGCGGTCAGCGACAGAGGGAGGTCCGCGCCAGCTTTGACCGCGCCAGCCATTTGCTCGCGGAGCTTGGCGGAGGCTGTCGCAAGCTGCTGGGCGACAGGCCCGGAGGTGGTTTCTGCCTTGGTGGCGCCGTCCTTGGCTGTCGCATCTGCCCGTGCTCCAGGGGCCCGTGCCGACAGCGTCCCGCCGGCAATCGCGCCGCCCGTTGCCCCGGCCCGGCGTTTGATCAGCTCGGCGAGCATCCGCATGTCGATGACCGTCGATCCCAGCATGACCACCGGCACACTGACGGCCGCGATGGCGGCCGGCACCGGCTCGACTGGCTCGCCCGTCGCCATCGCGTTGAGCATTGGCTCAAGGCTGGCCAGCAGGGCCGCCACACCGGGGTAGTTGCGATACTGCTCGACGATGTAGCGGTAGCGGGCCCAGAGCTCGGGGATATCCTGGCGGTACACTGCCCCCAGGCCTTGGGCATAGACGACGTCGGTCGTGCGCAGGGTGTAGGACCCGGTGCCCTGGGCGGCAACCTGCCTGGTCATGTTGGCGATTATCGAATCAACAACCGATGGGGAGGTGATGCTAGTCGCTAAAGTGGCCTTAGCCTTGGCGAGCCAGGTCTCGGCCTGCCCGTTTTGCAGCTTGGCGCTGGCGAGGTAGCCGACAACCTGGGTGTAGGCCTTCATATCGCCGGTGTAGATGTTGCCCCAGTAGTTTTCGCTCTGCTGGACCAGTTGCAGTGCAACACTCGCATTGTTGCGGTTGTATTCAATGGCCGCGGCACGGGACCAATCTTCGCCGGGCCAGCTCACTGCTGCTTGAGCTGGGGTTGCACCCAGAGCGGCGCCGGTGACCACCAGCGCAAGCAAAAGGACCGCCGCCGTCGCTGCCATATTGGGTCGCCGCCCGCGGGCAGCGCCTGCTTTGCTGAGGACAATGAGGTCCTGCACGGCGCCCATGCCGAGCGGAAAGAGCATCAGGGTCAGTCCGACCGAGACACCGCCGTCGCCAATGGCCGTGCCCAGCCACTGGGTACCGAGCATGACTGCTGCCCAGAGGATCAGGTAAAATGACGCCCGCTTGCCGACCACGGCGTCGCCGTCGACCTTGACCCGCGTAAAGAGGCCAAACAAGAGTCCGAGTACAGCTCCGCCGACCAGCAGGTAAAGAGCTATCGGCGTGATCAGGGCAGCGCCGAGCACCAACGCATACACGACCATGGTCAGAGGTGCGGTGAGCATGCCGCGCAATGTCGACTTGGCATCGATGGGGAAGGGGCGGAGCATGACGATGAAACGCCAGATCACCGCCAGGCCGGACAGGCCCATCAGGCTCCAGTTGAGGGCAGCGGAAAACTTGGTCAAGGTCATATCAGTGCGCCCGGCGACAGTCGATGCGGGCTCGGGCGCGTCCTCCCAAATAATACTATGAGCAGGCCAGATAGCTGGTCAAGCGTCCTCCAGGCTGTATCACTCGATCGGATTAGCAGAGATGGGCCGTTGGGATTAGCCAAGGGTCCTTCGCTGCTCCAACATCGGCAGCGCAACCTGCGGCAGCAGGGCAACCGACAACACATCCTCCGGCGCGGTGCTGTACGGACTGGCTGCTTCGCGCGCCGCGGCGAGTTCGGGAGCGATGACGTCGCCCGGTCGCCCATCAAAAACCGGCTCGTCACCGATGATTTTGCGGCGCAGGGCCTCGTTGACCGGGCCCGGCGGGCGGCCGTACATCCCGCGCAGGTAGTTGCGGACCTCGGTCGTGACCATCTTGTAGCGCTCGCCGGCCAGCACATTGAGCACTGCCTGGGTGCCGACGATCTGGCTTGAGGGAGTCGCCAGTGGCGGGTACCCGAGATCCGCTCGTACCCGTGGGACTTCGGCTAACACCTCATCGAGCCGGTGCGCGGCACCCTGTTGCGCAAGCTGGCTGACAAAGTTGGACATCATGCCGCCCGGGATCTGCGAGAGCAGGACCCCGATTTCGACGCCTCCGCCAACGTCAAACGACGCGTAACGCCGCCGCGCATCACGCACGAGGTCGGCGACGGCCTTGAGTCTGCGCAGGTCGAGGCCGGTGGCCCATGGGGTTTCGGCCAGGACGGCGACCATTGCCTCGGCGGGAGGGTGTGCGGTGCCCATCGCCATTGCCGAACTTGTGCAGTCGATCACGTCCGCGCCAGCCTCAACCTCTTTTAGGTAGCACATGGCGGCCATGCCGCTGCTGTAGTGGCAGTGCACCTGCAATGGTAGAGACGTCGCCTCACGCAGGCGGCCGACCCAGGCAAAGGCAGTGGCTGGGTCAAGGATACCGCCCATATCCTTGAAGCACAGCGAATCGGCGCCCAGCTGCTCAAGCTGGCGAGCGAGGGCCAGGTAGTGGTCAAGGTCGTGGACCGGCGAAGTAGTGTACAGCATGGCGCACTGGACGTGGCCGCCGGCGGCTTTGGTGGCAACGACGGCGCGTTCCATCATGCGGATGTCGTTGAGGGCGTCAAACACCCGGATGATATCCATGCCGTTGTCGACCGTGCGCCGACAGAACTCATCCACCACGTCATCGGCATAGGCACGATACCCGACCAGGCTTTGCCCGCGCAGCAACATCTGCAGCTTGGTATGCTTAAAGCGCCGTCGCAACTCCCGCAGGCGTTGCCACGGGTCGTCGCCGCAAAACCGCATCGACGCGTCAAATGTCGCGCCACCCCAGACTTCACAGCTGTGGAAACCGACTTCGTCCATTGCCTCGGCGATCGGCAGCATGTCTGCCGTGCGCAGCCGGGTAGCAATCAACGACTGGTGTCCATCGCGCAGGGTGACGTCTGTAATGCCGACGCGGCGCGGTTGCTTGGCCGGTACAGCGGTGCCCCTGGCCTGGTTCATGTGATGTTCCCACCAATCGGACCAGATGTCTCACTTACTGAAGGGGTTGGCAGCCGGTCGAACACGACGTCCCGGCAGCGGGTGCCGCTCAGCCGGATGCCGGTCGCCTGGGCTGCTCCAGCACTGCGGCCAACAAAGCGCATCGACGACGGGGCAGGGGCTGGTGCCTCAAACTCATCCGGACCGACGGGCATCAGCACCAGGTCGGGCAAGCGGCTATGCTCGACGACAAGCTGGCTGTCGCGCGCGCGCACTCGATAGGTCGTGTCCAACTCATGGCTGTAGTAGTCGCCAATGTAGTAGACGGCGGCGGCCTGATCGAGGTCAGGCAGGCGCCGGCGCGCGTGGCTTACCGTGTTACCCATCGCCATGCTCAACCCGGTGATGGTGCCGCTGGCCGGGTCGCGGTCAAACATGATGCTCTGCTCGAGCGCCGGTGCCCAGAAACGATCCCGCGCCGTTAGGACCAGTTCCGAGCGGAGATGCTCGCCGATCGTCGCAAAGAGTGACTGCGGCGACCGCTCCGAAACAACGACCGCCATCCCCGTCCCCTCGACGACAAAGGTCCCGCCGTACGCCGCGAGGGTGACATTGACGGCGTCGGGTGAGACGGCAGCCGGCGCCGCAGCCGCAGGGCGCATGGCGTGGCCGAGAATGGCCGCGGCAACCTGCTCGGCGAGCTTGGCTGGATTCATTGTCCCGAGGTTGCACAGGATAACAACGCCCAGCCCGTGGTCCGGCAGCCTACCACAGTAGCTGCGATATCCGGCGTCCGACCCGCTGTGGCCGATCAACCGCAACCCACGGACCTCCCGCAGATCAAGCCCGCCGGCATACGTATGTTGTTCGCCTGAGTTGAGGACGAGCCTTGTCTGCATTAGACGTGCCAGCGGCGTGTTCTCGATTGCGCCAAGGTGGCAGAGCCACTTGGCAAGGTCCGTTGCCGTGGTAAAGAGGCTGGTCGCACCAACATTGGCAAAGTTTAATACGCTCTTACGGAAACCGTCGCCGGCCCGTGGTGCATACGAGTAGGCCCTGCCGGGCACAATTTCCTCGTGGTCATCGTAAAACAGCGTCTGATCCATGCCCAGCGGTCCGAAAAACCGCCTCGCCGCAAATTGCCGCAGGCTATCGCCGCTGACGGCCCGGACCAGCTCCGCGAGCAGCGTGTACCCTGTGTTGCAGTAAAGCCACTCGGCGCCTGGCTCAAAGTTTAGCTGCCGTTGTCGCTTCACCAGTCGCAGCAGGTGATCTTGCGTAATCACGTCGTCCATCCGCCAGCCGGCCCAGCGGAGCAGCTCCCACTGATCCCGCATCCCGCTGGCATGGTGGATCAACTGCCAGACGCTGACGCGCCGGCCGAAATCAGGCACGTAGGGTAGATAGCCGTGGATATCTGCCGCGAGGTCGACCTGGCCGTCCAGGGCAAGGCTAAAGACGCAGGCAGCGGTAAACTGCTTGGAGACCGATGCCACGTGAAAGACGCTGTCCGGCTTAATCGGCAGGTCGTACTCAAGGTTGGCCAGCCCGTAGCCGCGGGCATAGGCGAGGTCGCCATCGACCGTCAGGGCGAGCGCGGCGCCCGGCGAGCCGGGACGGTCCCATGCCGCAAAGATCTGATCAATAGCCGTTGTGTCGATTACCAGTTGAGGCTGATCACCCACGTGACGATTCCCCCTGCAGTCTCTATTGTCCCTATTGTCTCTGGTGCGGTGTCGCCGCAAGCGCCGCGAAGGTCGGCCGCAATGCGGGGTAGAGGTCGCGATAGATGCCGTACAGGTGGTCATATGGCGCAGCCAGCGCGGGTCGTGGTGCCGTCGACTCGGTTGTCTCGGTATACTCACGGATGGTGCGCCAGTCTCGGATAACGCCGCTACCGATGGCGGCGGCAAAGGCCGCGCCGAGCGCCGATCCGGGGTGATGGGCCTGGTACATGACTGGCAACTGCAGCACATCGGCGGCGATCTGTCGCCATAGCGCACTGCGGGCACCGCCGTCAGTTGCCACGATCCTGCCCGGGCTATACCCGAGCTCTGCCAGCACCTCAAGGTGATGGCGGAAGCCAAAGACCACCGCCTCCAAGATGGCGCGGTGAATGTGCTCGACACCGTGATGGAGGTGCAACCCGACCATTGCGCCGCGGGCCAGCGGGTCGTGCAGGGGTGTCTTTTCGCCCAAGAAATAGGGCAGGAGCACGATGCTGTCCGGCGACGGGTCAAGCGGAGCGGCAAGTCCGTCGAGAAGCTCGTATCGCCGCTGGCTGTTACCGGATGGTCCGGCCGCCCAGGACTCGGCAAACCACTTGAGCACTGATCCGCTCGTCGCCATGCAACCGTTGAGCAGGTACTTGCCGGGCATCAGGTGGTAGTCGATAAACAGGCGTGGATCGCAGCGGAGGTCATCCAGGCAAAACAGGATGTCGCCGGCGCCGCCAAATTTGAGATTGAGGTCGCCCTGGTCGATCAGCCCGGCCGCAAACGCTGACGCCACGTGGTCTGCCGCACCTCCGATGACCGGCGTCCCCAGGCGCAGGCCTGTCACCTGCGCCGCCTGCGTCGTTATGCACCCGATCAACTCGGATGGTTGTCGGATCGGCGGCAATTGCTCCGGGCGCAGTCCTGCTATCTCAACATAAGGCCAGTGCCAGGTGCCTTTATGGACGTCAGCAAGGCCGGACTCCAAAGCCCAATTCGCCTCTACACCAAGCTCGCCGGTCAGGCGGTAGTTAACATAATCATACGAACCCGCCACTTGATGCGTTGCCTGCCACACCAGCGGTTCGTGTTCGGCCAGCCAACGGAGCTTAGGGCCGATCAGCTGCTGGTTAACTGAGCCGCCCGTGACCGCAAAGAACTCATCTGGCGCAACGGCCGCCCGCCACCAATCGAGCTCGCGGGTCGTCCGCGCGTCGTTTTGCTGGATTGAGTTGCGCAAGGGTTTGCCGTGCTGGTCGAGCAGAACGAGGGCTGGCACCATCCCGGAAACGCCGACCGCAGCAATGCAGTCAGCGTCGATCCCCGGCTGGGTGAGCAGATCCCGCAGCACGCCCACGGCGCCGACCCACCATTGCTCGGGGTCCATCTCGGCCCAACCGGGTTGTGGCGTCAGCAGATGCTGCTCGCGCCAGGCCTCGGCGATGATGCCCTCGCCCGGCCTTAAGACAACTCCCTTGACGCCCGTTGTGCCGATATCAAGGCCAACCAACATCTCTCGCCCGCTCATGCCGGTCCCTCGCCGCCCGCTGCAAGCGCTGTCTGCCAGGTTGTCACGCTGGCCGCCCAATCCGCGGCTGTTTGTGCCGACGAGGTTTCGGGTGGGTGCCCGAGCTCCAGGACGAGATCGACAGCAGGCAGCGGGGAACGCCGAACGATCTTGAGGACCTCGGCGGGATCGACCACGCCGCTGGCGGCGTGCGCCTTTGTGAACGGCCAGTGGCGGTCGCCATATCCATCCGTCTGCTGGAGATGGACGCAGCGGGTCAGATCGAGCAGTTGCTCAAGCCAGCGATACAGGCGCGTCGCCGCGTCGCCGTGGTGAGTAGCCGCAGGTGCGCAGGTGTGGCCGAGGTCAAAGCAGAGCGCAAACGGCAGAGGGCTGGCTTGGTTAAGCCGCTCGATCAGCTCCCGCGCTGCGCTGGGGGTGTTGGGGTACTCCGTCTCGCCGGGCATGAGCTCGACGAGCAGGTACGCCAGGCCGGCGTCACGCGCGAGGCGGCTGAGCACGCCGGCAAACGCAATCATCTCGTCCACCAACGCCGTCCGTTCCTGATCCGCTGTGCCTGCCGCAGTTGCGCCCACGAAACCGCCCGTGCCCTTTGCCCCCATCGCCGCAGTCACGCGCACCGCGGCCTCAAACCAGCGCTTAGCCTGGCTGCGATGGCGGGCGTCGGGGTGCAGCAACATGCTGGATAGGTAGGCCTGCCCACCGGTGAACGTCGATTGGATCGCAACGCCGGCCGCGGCACATGCCTTGCCAGCCTCGGCAGCGAGCGCAAGCGCGTCATGCCCGAGGGGGTCGAGCAGGTCCAGCGAAAACTGCACCGCGTCGAGCTGCCAGGTCTGGATGACCGGCAACCAGCGGGATGGATCCGGCCAGTGCTTAGCGGCAAAGCAGGTGTTGGCAGCCAACTGCAGGCGGGGCCCGGCCATACCTGCTACTCCGGCGTCGCCGTGCGGGCGGCGAGCATGAATTGGCGGACCCTGTCCGGGTCGACCGGGTTGAACGTCTTGCCACCGTGTTTGAGCGCCGTGCCAACGATTGCGCCATCGGCCTCCGCCAGCACCGTCGCGACGGTGTCCGAACGCACGCCGGTGTTGGCGATGACTGGCGTACCGGGGACAGCGGCGCGGACGGTTCGCAGATCGTCCAGCGCGGCCGGCTGGCCGGTCATCGGGCCGGAGACGCATAACGCGTCCGCGAGGGACGAGAAGACGACGCTCCTAGCCAGCGCACCGAGAGGACGTCCGTCCATGCGGCCGGCAAACTCCGCCTGGATGTTAAACAGAAGCTTAATGTGATCACCGTTGAGCTCGCGCCTGAGGCGGAGGGCGGCGGCGGCGTCAGTATTCCAAAGGCCCATGTCAGAAGGGTAGATGCCCGTGAGGACTTCGCGCACAAACCTGGCGCCAGTCCCGACCGCCAGGGCAATCGAAGCGAGGGGGTCCCACAGCACGTCGACCCCAAACGGCACGGTAATCAGGTCACGCACGGCGCCGATGACCGCCCCCATCGCCGCGACGGTCTCCGGGCCGGACTTGAGGCGGTAAGGCCGGTCGCCCTCGTTGCAGAACATGATGGCGTCAATCCCGCCCTCGAGCAGCGCCAGGACGTCGCGCTCGACCCAGCTGCGGATATGACGCATGCCGCCCGCACTGTCGTAGAGCGGTGCGCCCGGCAGAGCAGGAAAGTGCACCATGCCAATGATCCGGCCACCATTGATGAAGTCCAGGCCTGCCATCTGTCCATTCCCCCCGTTCGGCGGTCGCCCCTTGTCGAGGCGAGTTCGCGTCGGCGACTGCAGAATCCTCGGCCAACCCGTGGCGAGGCGAGCTTTGCCAGCAATCAGCCCTTACATAATCGCGATCAGGGGGCGACACAGAACGTGAAGGTATTCGCCTGGAAATGTGTATATTTTCCGGACACCAATGACACGGTCAATGCAGCACCATTCGTGATTGGGGATGGTCGATGAGTTGAGCGCATGAGTCTTGGTACCAGCATACCGGCGGTTGACGCCAGAGGGTCAATGGCCGGAAAACACATCGGACAGGGGGAATGGCAATGAAGCGTTGGTCGATCGGTATCTTGGTTGTAGCGATGCTCGTCAGCATGGGCTCTGTAGCGTTTGCCCGCAACGGCCTCAACGACTATGCAGGTAAGTCAGACGTTGAGCACCTCTACCTCTTCGAGAAGGATCTCACCGAGTGGAGCGTGATCCCGGACGGGGCCTACGGCAAGGCAGTATTCAATTGGAAGCACGTCAACGTGGCATTTGAAGGCCACGGCCTCGCCGCCGAGACGGAGTATTCGCTGATCTTCTTCAGTGAGCCGGACGGTTGGACAAGCCGTCAGATTCAAGTGATCAGCAGCGGGACAACCAGTGCTGAGGGATATTTGCAGTTGTGCCGCACAGAGTTTGAGATCGAGGTTGCAGTGATGGATGGCGGAATCAAAGTATGGTTGGTGCCCAGTGCCTCAATTGTCGATGGCGTCCTGAACTGGACCAACCCAGAGATGTTCTTGTTTGAGAGCCGCCTCCTGGAACCGCCGGTCGAGGATCCCGCATAACTAGTCGCGCAATCGCAGCACTGACACGGCCCCGCCACAACGGCGGGGCCTTCTGCTATCATTCGGAGTGCAGGCCAAGTACGCATGGCAGGCCCGTCCTCAGGAGGTGCGCAGACCTGACCCTCGACCAACCATCAGCAACCCCGACGTCGCCGCCGCCGCGGAGACGACATTTGCCTGCCGTTGCTGTGGCATTGATCGCTCTGATTGGCGGGGCTTCAGCGTGGTCGGGTGCCGGCCTGACCGCGGCGGACGGCCGGGCAGTCTGGGCTGCGTTGTTTCCCGCACCGGTTGTCTCCTACCAGGTGGCGGAGGACCGGGTGCAATTCATCAGCCGGGTGGGAGCGGGCGAGTCCAAAGTGACGGTTGCGCCGGATGGGCGCGAGCTGTGGTGGGAGTTGGCCGGCACGGACGTCCCCCGGATCGAGGACATGCCGGTCAAGGATGATCTGGTGGCCCGCTACGACGTGCTGCCGGTCGGCCACGGCCGCTTTGTCGTCCGTCTGCAGATCGCCGGGTACGTCGGGCACGAGGTGGCGCTGCACGACGAAGTTGCCGTGCTCGATCTGGCCCGCTCGCCGGTGCTCGGGCGCAGGATCGTCATCGATCCCGGCCACGGCGGCCGCGACCCCGGGGCAGTGGCGCCGGGTGTAGTGCGTGAGGCCGACCTGACCTTGGCGGTCGCCGAGGACCTAGCAGAGCGGCTGCGGGTCGCCGGGGCCACAACGCGGCTTACCCGAGATGCCGGGACGGACTTTTCGCAGTATTCCTACCGGACGATGGATTCGCTGGAGCGGGCAACGGTCGCCAACGACTGGCCCGCGGACGTCTTCGTGGCGATTCATTTCAACTTCTTCGAATCTCCACGTTACGGCGGCACGGAAGTCTGGCACCGCGGCGACAAACCAGAGTCGGAGCGCCTTGCCGCCCTGATGGTCAGCGAGCTTGCGGCGCTGGGCCTAAACACCCGGGGCACGCGGGTCGGTGACTACGCCGTCCTACGTGAAACCAGGATGCCCGCGGTTCTCGTCGAGCTAGGGTTTCTCAGCCATCCACGCGATCTGGCCTTCTTCAGTGAACCGGCCAACCGCGCCGAGTCCGCCAAGCTGATGTGGCGCGCCCTGCTTGAGTTCTTCCGTCTGCCGCAGTAACCCGATCCTGGCGTCGTACATCGGCGCTAAGCCTGGTCGTCCAGCACTATCTCCGTGCCATCCTGGGTCAGCTGAACGGGCAGCTCCCGGTAGCCGGACATCGCCTGCCTAACCGCGCCGGTGCGCTCCGGCGGGGCAAACACCAACAGGAAACCGCCACCGCCCGCACCGCAAAGCTTGCCGCCGGTCGCTCCCGCCTGCCGCGCCATTGTGTACATCTCGTCGATTCCCGGCGACGTGATGCCGTCGGCGATCGTCCGCTTGATCTGCCAGGCCTCGTCAAGGAGTGGACCCAACGCATCGATCTGGCCCTGGCGGAGGATGGAAACCGCCTCCTCTGCTTGGTCGCGCATGCGGACGAGCGCGGCATGCTTGTCGACTATGTTGAGTCGCCAGCCCGCCATGACCTCCGAAGCCGCGTGCGCGTTGCCCGTGTCAAACAGCATCAGCCGCCGCACCAACTCGCGCTGGGCGGCCGCACTCAGGGCGAGGTCTGTGTACTGCACGCCCTCGTCTGCAGCAAAGCGCAGGTGCGCTACGCCACCGACAGCTGTGCTGTACTGGTCCAGTTTGCCGGCATTGCCGCCGGTTCGCTCCATTTCGACCTGGCATGCGTCACGCGCTAGCTCGAGCAGGTAGGCGAGGGGAGGTTTCGTCGTATCTGCCGTAGCCAGCCTCGCTGGTCCGCGGCCCAGATACCGGTCCAGCGCATGCAGCAGGCCGACGGTCAGCGCGCTTGACCAGCCGAGGCCGGTGCCTGGCGGGACCGCGCTGAGGACCGCGATATCCAGACCGCCGGTGACTCCGCGCATGATAAGTGCTTCGCGCACAAGGGGGTTGCGCAGGTCACTCGCGTGAGCGCGGTCCTCCGGCTGGTCGCAACTGAGCCTGATCCGGTCGTCACGGCGAGGGTTGATTACCACATACACGCATGGCTCGATGGCCACCGTGACAACCGCGCCGAAACCGCTCCGGTAGAAGTCCGGCACATCGGTGCCGCCGCCGACCAGGCAGATGCGGATCGGGGTGCGGCTGACGATCATTGGGGCTTTGCAGTGCCGGCCATCTCCCGGTCAAACCACGTCAGGATCTCGGTGGTCGACGGGATGTCCCGCATGCTCGTGCCGTAATGGGCGTAGCGGACGATGCCGTCCTTGTCAAGCAGGATCTGGGCGGGCATACGGCCGAGCTTGAGCACGTGGACCTCTTGGCCGAGGTCGGTCAAGACTCTGGTCTCCGGATCGGGCAGTCCACGGAAAGGGATTGCCTCCTTGGCCCAGTACTGCGCGAACGACGCTGCGCTGTCGGGCCCGATCAGGATTACTTCGATCGCTCGGTCGACGAACTGCTGGTGGTCACGGCGCAACTGCGCCATGTGTGCCCGTGCGTATGGTCAACTAAAACCACGATTGAGCACCAGCAGCACGGTGTTTGTGCCCCGGAAATCCGATGGTCGCACCATCTGGCCCGTCTGGTCAGCCAGGGCAAACTCAGGCACTCGGGCTCCGACCTGTAAGCGTGGCATGGGTCATCCATCCTCTCTGGCGTTGATGAGCAAGGCGTCTTCATGCGCCTCCGTGGGCAAGAAACCTAGGTTGAGGTACATTCGTCCCGCACCATGGTTGTCAGCAACGTAAGCGGTCCGTGGCGTCAATTCGCGGTCGAGCAGGGTGTTGATGCAATACTGGGTCAGGCTTCGGCCGTATCCTTTGCCTTGCGCCTCAGGCACGATGCCGATGATGTCGATCATGTCGCCTTCGATGCAGGCACATCCGACCGCCCGGCCCGTCGCGTCGTAGGCGATGAAATGATCATCACGCATACGTTGTAGGCGCTCTCTCGCTTCGTCCGTGTTGTGGCGGCCAGAGACGTCATACGGCTGGAAGTCGCGCGTGCGGCGCATCTCGTAGAAGGAACGCGCAAGTACGTCCACGTATACGTCGTGCCGCGTGTCCGCATAAGGCAGGACGTCGATGCCAACCGGTTCGGGCTGCCGCCCGCCATGATACGCGAGATAGACTAACGTGTACCAGGGGACGAAACCGCGCCGCGCATAAAAGGCCCTGGCGTGACCGGCGTCACATCGGTAGCTGGCGGTCGCACGGCTCAGTCCTGATCCAGCAAACCAGGGATAGGCATGCCGATACAGAGCGCCCCCGATGCCCCGCCGCCGGTACGGCGGGGCGACAAACAAGCACAGGGAGTAGTCGCGCCAATGGGCTTTGGTCGCCGCGAATCCTCTGATCGCAGGATCCGCCCAGACAACCGCGTGGGCGTAATCAGAAAGAGCGTCGCTGATCGCGGCTTGGGTAATGGCGGTTTCCGGTTGAAGTAGCTCCATGATTGACGGGTAGTCGCCCGCGCGGTAGTCCCGGATCACCCACACTCCTCCTACAGCGGCCAAATTAGCGTCAGCATTGGCACCCCGAGCAACAAGATAAGGATCTCCAACGGCACCCCAAGGCGCCAATAGTCGCCGAATCTATAGCCGCCCGGACCCATGACCAGGGTGTTGGACTGGTGGCCGATCGGAGTCAGGAAGGCACAGGACGCGCCAAGGGCGACGGCCATCAGGAAAGGGTCGGCCGCAGCGCCGAGGCCGACCGCAACGGCAAGCGCAACTGGGGCCATCAGCAATGCGGCTGCGGCGTTGTTGACGACGTCGGACAGCATCATCGTGCCGAGCATCACCAAACCAACAGCGGCCCAACCAGGCCACTCGCCGCTCACCTTGAGCACAAGTCCCGCGATGCGCGCCGCTGCGCCACTGGTCTCCACGGCCACGCTCAACGGAAACATCGCGCCAAGCAGGACGATGATTGGCCAATCAATGGATTGGTAGGCCTCGTTGATGCTTATCACTCCGGCGAGCACCATAACGACGGCCGCTGCGGTGAGGGCAATCGCGACAGGCACGAGTCCAGCGATCGCCAAGGCAATCGCGCCCGCAAACAAGCCGATCGCTAGCGCCGCTTGCCGGGGCGGAGCTAAAGAGAGCGAGCGCTCCGCCAGCGGCAACAGGCCGAGCTCGCCAAGGGCCATTGAGAGCGATGTCCCAGCAGCGGATTCGGCCAACACGACGTCACCAGCGCGGAGTCGGATCCTGCCGATGCGAGCTCGCAGTTGAGCGCCGGGACGGGAGACGGCAAGGATCGTCAACCCATAGGTCGTGAACAAACGCAGATGCTCCACGGTCCGCCCGGCAAGGGCAGATCCTGGACGGATGACCGCCTCAAACGTGCTGCGCTCCTGATCGCGCTCCTGCGCGGAAGTCTTGCTGCCCAACTGCACTCCAGTCGATGCGATCAGGTCGGCAAGATCGACACCGTTGCTCCTAACCAACAGGATGTCGCCGGCGGTCAGTTTGCGATTGGGAGAGGGAGACGCCCAACGTTGATCGTCGCGGACCTGTTCAACGAGCGTCATCCCAGCCGGCATCTGTTTGAGCAAGGTGCTGATCCTTTGTCCGGCAATCGGAGCTCCCTCGGGCACGGACAGTTCGGTCAGATAGCCTTCGATCTCAAAGAGGTTGTCGCCGCCTGCAGTGCGGTCAGGCACCAACCAGCGCGCCGCCACCAGGATAAAGAGCACGCCCGCCACCGCCACGGTGCCACCGACCGGTGTGAAAGAGAACATGCCGTAGCCGTTACCATCGCCGCTGGCAGCACGAAAGCTGGAGATGATGATGTTTGGCGGCGTGCCGATCAACGTGATCAGCCCGCCGAGCAGGGAGGAGAAGGATAGGGGCATCAGGTAGCGGGACGGTGACACGCCGTGCGCACGGGCCAGTTTGATCGCCACCGGTATGAACAGGGCGAGCGCGCCGACGTTGTTCATGAAGGCCGATGCAAGCGTGACTAATGCCAACAGCGTCGCGAATTGGACCATGGGCGTGCTGCCGGCACGCTGGACAAGGCCCGCCAGGCGATCAACAACCCCGGATCGCTGCAGCCCACGGCTGATGACCAGTACTGATGCCACCGTTATAACGGCCGGGTGGCCGAAGCCGGCAAAGGCTGCGCCAGCGTCAACTACGCCGGTCAGGACCAGCGTCACCAAGGCGAGCAGGGCGACCAGATCATACCTGATGCGTCCGCTGGCCAGCAGGACCAAAGTGGCAGCCATGACGGCAAAGGTAACCAACTCCGGACTCACGTGAGCGGGATCCCCCCCGACTACCAATATGCTGCTGCGGCCTTCGATTAGCTAGCAAGATATCGGATTCGCGCCGCTGGCCAATCGGGCCTGCGTGCGCAGCCACCGGCGGAAAGACACGTGCGGGGGCAAGGCAATGTTCACTTCAGACAAGACACTTGCTTTAAACAGATAAAGCTTGACTTGTGGTCCGCCAGCGTGGTATTTGTGGTGGCAACACCCAAAACGAGATGAGGGAATCCAGTTGGCGAGAGTCCTCGGCCGGGCAAACGCACGCACGGCATTGGGCGTCAGGTCTGCCGGCGTCCTGATCGAGCAAGTACTGTACATACGTAAGAGATACGGTGAAGAAGCCTGGGTAACCGATGATCACGAGGTTGAGTGGCCGGAGCAGTGCCCTGATTGTGGCGCCCGGCGGGGGGAGTTTCATTACCCCAACTGCGGGATAGAGGCCTGTCCGCGGTGCGGGTTGCCGCTTGACGGATGCAATTGCACCGCCGCAGCCTCGACATAGTGGTTGGATGTGTCAGAACCGGCGCGCGCCGTGCTCGCGACCGCGCACCGGTTCTGGCTTACTTAACCGGACTGGCTAAAACTTGAGGTTGTTGATTACGTTGATGACGTCAGCGACGCCAAGGGCAGCCCGTTCGGCCGAGTGCGCGATTTCCTCGCTGGCCACGTTGCCTTCCAGGGTTACGACGCCGCGGTCGGCATTGATCTTGATGTCTTTGTAGATCGATTCGGTTTCGGGGTTGACCTTCAGAGCGATCCGTACCTTGAACCATACACTCTCGTCCTGCGGGCTCATCTTGCGGACCTGATTGACAGCCATTGCTTCTCGCCTCCCAGTGTTGTGTCTGTCGGGCCACGAAGCACGAACGCACACTGCGCTTCGACAGACTGCTCTCATCCTCTAATACGGTACTACACACGAAATGTTTCGTTTTGCTGCACGGAGGTTCTGTTTGCTTTTGTGGCGAATGGGCGGTACCTTGGTGTTCGAAAGGGGTTGGCCCATCTGTCAGACCAGCATTCCTCCCTGCGGACCCGCGACATTGCGCGCTTTCATCTGCCCCTGGCAGTTACGTTCCTCTCCTACGGGGTAGTCTTTAACATCATTAACGCCGCAATGTCACGTGACCGTGACGCTGCCGTGGCCCTCGCGGCCTTTGCGGTTGGGCAGAGCATTGTCGACCTGTTTGCCGGACCCGCTGGTGCAGGCAACCAATGGCTGTTGGCACGTGGCCGCGACCGCCAATCGTTTGGCGTCGGCGCCAGGGTTATGCTCCAGATTGCCACCGTGGTGACGGCCCTGCTCGCCGTCGCTGCATTTACCCCATTTGGCCAATGGCTCTACCAGACCGTCTTTGGCGCTCCGGCGCGCCTGTCCGATCAGATCGCCACCGTGATCAAGATCGCCTTGCCAATGCCGTTTGCCTGGGCGCTGCGCAACATGTCCGGCAGCGTCGTCATGCTGCGCAAGCAGACTCACCTCCTGTCCATCGGCGTCGGCCTGCGACTAGCCGCGGTATGGGCGCTGTCGCTGGTCTTAACGAGGCTTGGCTTGGTTCAAGGTGCTGCGCTCGGCGCGGTGCTATGGCTGGGGGGCATGGCAGTCGAAGGTCTTTTTCTTGGCGCAATGGCCCGGCGAGGGCTGCCTGGATTGCCGCCCGAGCCGGCCGCAGGCAAATTGCCGGCGCCCGCCCAGGTGTGGCGTTTCCTGCTGCCGCTTATCGCCACCGGGCTGGGCTGGGCGGTTGCCAAGCCGCTGGCCAACGCGGCGATGGCCAGGACGCCGCAACCCGAAAGCGCGATTGCCGCTTTTCAGGTCGGCTGGTTTGTCTCGTTTTTGCTGGTCGCGTTGCAGGTGGAATTTCGTCAGGTCTTGGTGGTCTTTTGGTCTGATCACGCCAGCTTGAAAACTCTGCGCCGGTATGCGTTGACGCTGAGTGGCGTCCTGACGGCCTTGACCCTGGTGCTCGGGTTTGGCGGTGTGGCGACGTGGTTCATGCGCTCTGTGCTTGGCACGCCGGAGGAGATCATTCCGGCCGCCAAGGCAGTCTTCATTGCCTCGGCCCTCGGCCCACTGCCTTGGGTGGTCATCGAGCTGCACGTCGGCCGGATCTTGCGCACCGGTCGGACCTCCGTCATCGGTGTCGCCAAGTCACTCAACCTCGTTGTGATGGCAACGGTGATGGTGACCATGGTGCTGGTCGCACCTGGCCTTGGCGCACTAATCGGCGTCTTTGGCTACACGTTTGGCTCCTTGGCGGAGGCCGCTTATCTGACCCGAGTGGCCCGTGGCTTGCCCGATGCACCGGCTGGCGACGACTGAGCGGAGGGTAAACCGGTGAACAACCTTGCGTTTGCGTTTGGGCTAACGCTACTCGCGGGCCTCTCGACTGGCATCGGCAGCGCGATCGGCTTCTTTGCCAAAAAGACCAACACCAAGTTTCTCTCGGTTAGCCTCGGCTTCTCGGCCGGCGTGATGATCTATGTGTCGATGGTGGAGATTTTCTTCAAAGCGCGCGCGTCGCTGACCGAGGAGTTGGGCCTCAAAGTTGGCTCTTGGGTCACGGTTGCGGCGTTCTTTGGCGGTATGGCGGTAATCGCCATGATCGACCGGTTGATTCCGAGCGGTGAAAATCCACACGAGGCACGGCGGGTAGAGGAGATGTGTGACGGCTCTTGCCCACCACAGGATAAGCTCCTGCGGATGGGCCTATTCACGGCCCTCGCAGTCGGGATCCACAACTTCCCGGAGGGGATCGCGACCTTCGTCACCGCGCTCAAGGAGCCGTCCCTGGCCATCCCGATCGCATTTGCGATCGCGATCCACAATATCCCCGAGGGCATCGCTGTTTCGGTGCCCGTCTACTATGCGACCGGCTCCCGCAAAAAAGCCTTCTTCTATTCCTTCATGTCGGGCCTCTCGGAGCCGATCGGGGCCTTGCTGGGCTACTTCATCCTGCTGCCGTTCATGAGCGACGTCGTCTTCGGCGTCCTCTTTGCGAGCGTCGCGGGCATCATGGTGTTTATTTCCCTGGATGAGCTTTTGCCCTCGGCGCGGGAGTACGGCGAGCACCATCTGGCGATCTACGGCCTCGTAGCGGGCATGATGGTGATGGCGGTCAGCCTGCTGCTGTTTCTTTAGTCTGATCGGCGTTCCGCCCGTGCCAGCTCAGCCGCCAACTGCCTTGCGGCTGCAAGCACCTCCGGTTGCTGGCTGATGTCATCGATTTCTTCAAGTCGCTCGCCGTGTATCCGCCCGGTCGGCTCGATCCCCAGATGGCCAAAGTAGTGCTCGATCGTCTCTATCGCCTTAATGCATTCCCCTGGCCGCCGGCCAGCGCGTACGGCGACAGCTACGCCGCGCCGCCCCTCTAAGACATGCTGGCCGGTCCGCGAATCGCACACAGGCAGGCTGCGGTCGATGACCACCTTGAGTTGGCCGGTAACATCGCCCCAGTAAACCGGCGAGCCAATGATCACCAGCCTTGCCGCAAACATCGCGTCGATGATCGCGCCCATGTCATCGGCCTGTATGCACGGGCCAGTGCGGCATGCGTTGCAGCCACGACAGGGGTTGATTTCCGCTTGCCCGAGCCCGATGCCGGCAGTGCGCCAGCCGTGTAAACGCAGCTCCGCCAACATGGCGTCGAGGACGGTCGCAGTGTTGCCGTGATCTCGGGGGGAGCCGCAGATTGCCAGAGCCAGTGGTGCGGCCGGATCGCCAGTTTGGGTTTGGGATCGGACAACATCCCGCAGTGCCATAGGTTCCGCCTCGTTTCTTGGGTTTGGGCAAGCGGTATTCCGCGGCTCCAGCCTGTCTCCTGCACGCAAATCCAGGCTGATTGGACTGGATGGTTAAAGTGATTCATCTCCGGGCTCCGATTTGGCTTGATAGGGAGGTAAAGACCGTGGACGCTCACTAATCTAGAGGTAGGGTAGAGTCCGGCGCGCGAGCCCAATCTTGCGCAGCCGGTAGAGAGACAGAGGAGGCGTTACCATGCGCGTTGGCATCATTGGCACGGGCACGATCGGCAGCTACGTTCTGAAATCTCTCGTCGCCGACAAGATCCCCGGCGCGGTCGCTGTGGGCGCATGCGTTCGCAACGAGTCTTCACCCGGCGCGCTCAGGGCGGCCGAGCTCGGCGTTGTGGTCGTCACGGAGGTAGACGACCTGCTCAAACTGCGTCCCGACGTCGTCGTTGAAACCGCCTCCCACGAGGCGCTGCACCGCTTTGGCGAGGTTATCCTCCGGGCCGGCATCGATCTCATCCCTCTTAGCCTGGGCGCGTTAGTGGATAGCGACTTGCTGGGCCGGCTCGTTGATGCGGCCGAGGAAGGCGGCGCTGCCCTGCACGTGCCCTCCGGTGGCATTGGCGGATTGGATGCGATGCAGGCGGTTATCGAGGCCGGGGTCGATTCGGTTACCATGATCAGCCGCAAGCCCCCGCGGGCTTGGCGAGGCATCGCCTACGTCGAAAGCCTCGGCATCAACCTTGATGCGGTGACCGAGACGACCGTGCTGTTCGAGGGCCCGGCACGGGATTGCGTCAAGAAGTTCCCGCAGAACATCAACATTGCGGCAGCATTGAGCCTTGCCGGCGTCGGTTTCGACCGGACGATGATCCGTATCCTTGCCGATCCGACGATCAGCCTTAACCGGCATGAGATCCATTGCGAGGGAGATGCCGGCAAGTTCACCGTGGTGATGGAAAACCTCGCGGTACCGACCAATCCCAAGACGAGCTATTTGGCCTGTTTGAGCGCACTGGCCACGTTGCGGCGGTTGCGATCAGCATACCGGGTCGGCACCTAACCAGACGTCCGACAGCGAGTGGGAGGGCACCGAGGTGTCTGAGAACGCATTTCTGGCCGGTTTAGCGGGCCGCTTGCGGGCACGCGTCGACGCCTGCGAGGGACTGGCGGGCCTTGCGGTGATCGACCTTGCGACGGGCGAGCGGATTGGTATCAACGATGGGCTGACCTTTGCGGTCGCCTCCTCGATCAAGGTCGCGCTGTTGACATCGATGTATAAGGCGGTCCGGGCAGGGCGCCTGGCCGTCGACGCCAGGATGACGGTGAGCGGAGCCAACCATGTCGGTGGCAGTGGTGTGCTGCAATACTGCGATCATCATGTCGACCTGGCCCTAGGGGACCTTGCAACGCTGATGATCGTCCTTAGCGACAACACTGCAACCAACATGATCATCGACCTGGTCGGCATGGATGCGGTCAACCGCGACCTGGATTTGCTCGGACTGGCCGAGATCCGCCTGCGGCGCAAGATGATCGACAATGCTGCCGCAGCACGCGACGAGGAAAACACGGCGACAATGCGAGCTGCCGCTGAGTTGATGCGCATGTTGTGGGCGGGCGAGGTCGTCGATCGGCACTTGTGCGACGATGTGCTGCACATTCTACGTAAGCCCAAGCGCGAGAGCCCGGTGGCCCTGCTCTTGCCGCAGGATGTCGATATCGCCAACAAGCCAGGTGGGTTAGAGGGTGTTGCGGCGGAATTTGCGATCGTCTACCTTGCGCGACGGCCGTACGTTTTATGCTGTGCGGTCAATTATGGACTAGCTGCAGACCCGTCCCCGTTTGTCGCGGCTCTCTCAGCGGAGGTCTACCGTTACTTTGCTGTGCTGGATCGGTCGACGGCGGCGGGCAGACGGTTGCCGTTGGCCGATCTCATCGCGGCGGAAGGTCATCAGAATCGGAAGTAGATGAAGCTCGACGCCTCGGGGCGGGTGAAAGCCAGGAGCAGGATGACTGCAATGGCCCAGCCTGCGCCCTGAATTATCGCCGGGAAGGCCCGCCAGAGCCGCAGGAGCCGGCTGCGTGCTCCCAGCGCCCAGTGCTCGGCCCAGTGCATTGCATAGAGCCCGCCGCAGGCGGCGGCGCCCGCCCAGCCGACCCCGCTCCACCAACCAGAGGATCCTGGGCTCAACATACGGGTCAGGAGAGCGGTGGCGGTTTCAAGGTCGGTAACGCGGAAGAGGACCCATCCGAGCGTGACCAGCTGGAACATCAATATGCGCGCCAACCAGTCCAGCTTGGGCACGGCGGGAACGAGCCTGGTCCATACCCGGTGCCCTACGACCAACAGCCCGTGATAGACGCCCCACAGCGCAAAAGTCCAGTTGGCCCCATGCCACAGGCCCGACAGGGCCATGGCGGCCAGGATGGCAACGAGGCTGCGGGCAAAACCGTGACGGGATCCACCGAGCGGTATGTAGATGTAGTCCCGGATCCAGCTGGACAGCGTGATGTGCCAGCGGCGCCAAAACTCGCGCGGATTGGCGCTGACATACGGTGTCGCAAAGTTGCGCGCAACCCGGATGCCCACCAGCCGACCGATGCCCAACGCGATGTCGCTATAGGCGGAGAAGTCGTAGTAGATCTGGAAGCCAAACAGCCACGCCGCAAGCCACGCTTGACCGCCCGAGAGAGTTGCCGCGTCGGCGTACAGGCGGCCGACGATGGGGGCGAGGGTATCGGCGATGATCATCTTCTTGGCCAATCCGCTCAGCAAGAGCATCAGTCCGAGTTCCTGGCGCTGTGGGTCCCATCGGACCTGGCCGACCGACCTGACCTGGTGTAGCAGTTGGCGGCCGCGCATGATCGGTCCGGCGATGAGCTGGGCAAAAAAGGCGATGAAGATCCAAAACTCCAGCCAGGACTGACTTGGCTCTATCTCCCCCCGCAGCACATCCGCCAGGTAAGCCACCATTTGGAATGTGTAAAAGGAGATGCCGATCGGCAATGCGACCTCGGCGGCCCAACTACCCGCGGCGGCAAGCGAGGGCAGGGGCCATGCGGCAGTCAGGCTGCGCAGGATAAAGGCCAGATACTTAAAAAACGCAAGGTTGATCAAGTTTGCGATGATCCCAAGCCATAGCCAGTGCCGGCCGCGTGCGCGAGAGCAGCGGTAGGTGAGCCAGCTAAAGCCAAGGAAGAGCGCCAGGTGCGGCAACCCGGCGAAGCCGTAGAACACGGCGTTGGCGACCGCCAGCAACCACTGACGTTGCCGGGGCCAAGCAAAGTAGCCCACAACCACCATCGCGAGGAATCCCACAAACAGCAGGGTGTTAAAGGCCATCAGCGAACCATCCCAATTTCGTCCCAGAGCATCGCGGCAAGCTGGGCATACCCCTCGGGCGTCAGGTGCAGGTGATCGACAAACAGAGGGTCAGCGATCGCTCGCGTATAGTTGACATAATCCACCCTGGCGTACGATCTATGCAGCTCGAGCATCAGTTGGTCGATCGCGCGTAGGTTGGCCTGATAACCATCGGTGCGCTGGAGGTCTGCAAGCAGGACCGGGTTGACCGGTGAATTGAAAAAGAGCACGTGAGTGTCAGGCGCTGCTTGCGCAGCGATACGCTTGAGAAAGAAGACGTTGGGATTGCCGTCGTCCATGACCATCGGTGCTGGGTCATAGCCGCGAAGGTACTCTGGCTGGCGCAAATAGCTGTCGAGCCAGGGTTTTTCGTACCACGGCACGGGAGTGGACCCCTCCGCTTGGGCGTAGGTCATGGCGGGCCCAAGCAGTGCCGCGCGTAGGTAGTCGCGGTAGGCGAGGGCAGGGATGTACCGCTGGCCCCATTCGATGATCGTGGTCTCCACGCGCTCAGCCGCCGTCTGGGTGCGCTCCTCCGGTGGGTAGGCCGGGGCAGTGACAAGATCGGCTGCCTGGTCGAGGCGAGCGAGCTCGTCGCGCAGCCAAAAGACGGGCGGGGGATCCGGGACCCGCGCGACAAAGCCCGCATATAGTAGGTTGATGATCAGCCAGTCGGGATTGAGGCCGTGCTCCTGCAGCTTGAGCATTAGCACATAGATGTCGCCGATCTGCGCCCCTGGCAGCGAGAAGTTAAACACCGCGGGGCCACCGGCAGAGGCAGCGATATCAGCCAGATACCGCGAGACCGCTTGCTCCGGGCCGCCAGGGCCACTGTACCCGACTGAATCGCCCAGGATGATCACGTAGTCATCGATGGCTTGGCGCTGGATGAAGTTTTGCACGGTGGCCATCGCCAGGTCGATGTTGCGCAGGTCGTCTTTGACGATCTCGTACGGTACGCGGTAGTGGTGTACCAGTGCGAGCGGGGCAGCAGTCACCAGGGCAAACTGGGCGGCTACGAAGATTATCAGGGCCGTCAGCCACACGCAAAGAAAGCGCCGTTGCGGGTGACCGCCGGCGCTGCGCGATGAGGTCGGGAGTTGGTTGGTTGGTTGTACCACAGGGCGAGGCTTAGGCGGGGCTGGCCCTTTTTCCTTTCGGCATGGTTACCTGTCTGTGTGCGCAGCATTGCACCCGTCGCTACCGGCTGCCGGGCAGATTGCCGGCGCCAGAGCGACGGGTGCGATTAGGGAGTATTGGTTTACCGTTACTAGGGTTGAAACGGCGGTGGATCCTGGACCTGGACCTGTTTGACGGTGCCTTGGCCGAGCTCTCCGCGCACTTGGTCTCCGCCGGCAAACGCCACGGAAGCCAAGCCAGAGACCAGCATCGCCGCCAGCAGCAGTGCGATCAGTCCTCGCTTCATCGGCAACACCTCCTGCCACAGTCTTCGATGGTCGCGCGCCCGATTGTGAGATTCAAATGGAGCCAGTCGGTGAGCGAGGCAAGGAAACGCCCGGTCGAAGTGGAATATGCTGGCAGTTGAAGCGCCTGAGGTGCGATCTTTGCCCTGATGACGGGGTTATTAGTGGAGGGGATCAGTTGGATATCCAATCACTGCGGGAGTTGTTTCCGGTAACTGAGCGATGCGTCTACCTAAACAATGCATCAGAGTCGCCTCTTAACGTCAGGAGCCGAGCCAAGCTTTTGGAGTACGTGGGCTTCCTTTCAGATGCCCCTTATGCCAAACCCGGAGTCCGCCTGCAGGTTAAGACCGGCCTCACGCGGATACTAGGCGGGTCGGTCGCCGAATACGCCCTGGTCACCAGCACCGGTGTGGGCATCGGCATCGTAGCTGCCGGCATCGACTGGCAGCCGGGTGACAACGTTGTCATCCCGGCGGACGAGCACTGGAACAACTCCTACCCCTGGTTTGCCCTCCAGCGACGCGGCGTGGAAGTGCGCGTCGTGCCGACGGATGAGCACAACCGGGTGTCACCTGAGCTTGTTGCGCAAGCCACCGATGGACGCACCCGCGTGGTGACGGCGGCGGCCGTGCGGTTTAACTCCGGTTTTCGCGCCGATCTCGCGGCCCTCGCCGCTGTCGCGCACCAGAGCGGCGCGCTGTTTGTCGTCGATGCAGCCCAGGGTGCCGGGATCGTGCCGATCAACGTTGACGCCGACGGGATCGATGTCCTGGCCTGCGCCGGTTTCAAGTGGATGCTCGGCATGCACGGCACGGGGTGCCTCTACGTCCGCCAATCAGTGCAGGACCGGATCAACCCGGTGCTGCCGGGCATGTACGCGGCCGAGGACGACCTACGCGCGCTGCGGTTTTTGCCGGATGCGCGACGCTATGAGACCGGCACGATCGCCTACCAGCTGTATCACGCCTGGACGGCCGGATTGGAGATCCTGGCCGGGGTGGGCGTTGAGGCGATCTATCACCGAGCGTTGCACCTGACCGGGCGGATCATCGAGGGCCTGCGCCGCCAGCCTGACAAAGTCCTGATCTCACCTGTGGAGCGTGAGGCGGAGCGGTCCGCGATCATCGTCTTTTCAGCGGGCACGGCAGAGCACAACCGGCTCCTGCACGCTCGGCTCGCGGAGCAAGGTATCATCGTTACGCTGCGCGGCGGCGTGCTCCGGGTGAGCCCCAACTTCTTCAACACTGAGGCAGAGGTCGACCGTTTCCTGGACGCCGTCTCCTAGCAGACTGCCGAGCCAAAATGGCTATGCGCCCGACCGCACACCGGGGGCTATCTTGCTTTGGGTGATTGCACAAAGGTGCTGGCAAGCGGCTGGCCAAAGCTGCACTTTGGCCTGATGATCTCAGGCTTGGTTGGCATTTTGGCGCGCATGCGCCAGCAGCCTGTGCGGCAGAGGAGGCAGACGAGGTGGCAGTGGATATCGCAAGCGGCGTGGGCAAGCAGTACCCATGCCTGGTGATCAAAAACGCGTTGGTCGTCAATGGACGGGGTACCCCAGCCGAGGGGCCAATGGATCTGGTGATTCGCGACGGGCTGATCAGTGATGTCATCAAGGCGGATGCGATCTCGGCAGGCTGGGGCGATGGCGGCAATAACCTGCCGGCCGGCGCCCACGTGATCGATGCGAGCGGCATGGTGGTCATGCCTGGCCTGATCGACTCGCATACGCATGTGCCGACGGATCCCGCGCACTGCGGTCCAGGCGGATGGCAATACGCCTATAAGCTTTGGCTAGGCCACGGGATCACCACGATCCGCACCGTCGACTTTACCAACACGGCGGAGTTGGTCGCCCACCGTGACTGCATGGAGGCCGACCCGACGGTTGCGATCCCGCGGTCGGTAATCATGGCGGGTGGGTTCCCACCCAACAAGCGGCTGGAGGCCGACGAGGCCCGCGACTATGTGCGTCGCTATGCGGCCATGGGAGCTGACGGTATCAAGCTGATCCCCGGCATGCTCGTCACGCTCGATCTGGAGACGCTCGCCGCCATCTGCGACGAAACCGATCAGGCCGGCATGGAGGCTGGCGTTGCGATACATCTGGCCCTTAACTCGGGCATCGATGCCGTGATGGCCTCTGACGCGGGCGTGCGCACCATCGAGCACACCTACGGCATCCCTGAGGCAGCAATGCCTGGTGTGCAGAGATTTCCGCTGGCGTACAACGAGATGGATGAGCTGCAGCGGTTTCGTCAGAGCGGCCTTAACTGGTCGGATGCCGAGCGCTACCCCGATCGGATCCGCACGGTGCTCGAGATGATGGTCGAAAACGACACCGCGTGGAGCCCAACCATGGCGGTCTACGAGGCCAACCGGGATATCGCGCGGTCGCAGAGCACGCCATACTATGACAAATATGCGACGCCGGTCCTGCTCAATCGCTGGAAACCTTCGCCGAGCATCCATGCGTCATATCATTTTGACTGGCGGACGTGCGATGAGATCGCTTGGAAAGAGAAGTACCGCATCTGGATGAAGTACCTGCAGGTGTTTTATGAGATGGGCGGGACGATCATCGCTGGTGCCGACGCGGGCTGGCTGCACACACTATATGGCTTCTCTTTGATCCGGGAGCTTGAGTTGCTGCAGGAGGCGGGTTTCCACCCGATTGACGTCGTCCGCATGGCTACGACTGCCAGTGCCGAGGTGCTCGCCCTGCCGGAGTTGGCGGACGGTATCTTCCCCGGTGCTGTAGCCGACCTGGCGATCGTTGACGGCAATCCGCTGGAAAACTTCAAGGTCATGTACGGCACCGGCGTGGACCGCTTTTTGCCGGACAAAGTGACCAAGGTGCGCACCGGTGGCGTCCGCTGGACGATCAGAGACGGTACGGTGTTTGACGCGCGCGCGCTGCTCAAGGACGTCGAAAAGTACGTGCAGGCGATGAAGGACGGCATGGCGTAGGCAGGAGCAAACCGACGGCGCTCTGGCGATCGCTCGCTACTGGGGCGGTTGGCCTGGGCGCCGTCGGATCATGCTGAGGCCGGTGACCACAAACCCGAGCAAGAGCGTTAAGTAGTGGGTCAGCAGACGCCAGGCAAGGACGAGGACACCGACAAGGGGAAGCGGCACAAACCGCGCGAAGAGAGTGGCAAAGCCGAGTTCGGACGCGCCGGCGGAGCCTGGGGTCGGCGCGTAGGCTACCGCGAGGTAAAAGATGATGGCGGTCGCAGTGATCTCGGCGACGGGCGAGGCGCCGCCGAGGGCGCGCACCAAGATCACCGGTACTGCCAGGACGGCTGCCCAGCTCAAAAACGAGATGATGCCGACCAGGAGGACGGTGCTGCGCCTCTCCTGGCCAAACTGCCGCATGGCTGCGACAAAGGAGCGATAGTTGGCTTCCAGGCGCTCAATCAACCGGGAGATGCGGGCCTCGCCCACCCACCGGTTGAGCCACCGAGCCCGGGCAAGCCGCTCAAGCAGCTTTTTGGCATTGCCTCGTTGGAAGACCGCGAGCACGATCAGGCCTGAGATGGCCAGGTAGATGGTCATGCCGGCGTAAAGGGCCACACTGGCCGCCCGGCCCAGGCGCCAGCCGCGTGCCGTCAGGAGGAGCCAGACAGGCACCAGGATGCCCAGCGATACGCGTGCCAATCCGTGCAGCAGTGCTTTGACCGCGATAGTCGCCGTCGCGTGTCCGAGCGACATCCCGTCACGGTGTAGGGCGTAGATCTGAAACGGCTCGCCGCCGGAATCAAACGGCGTGATCCGGGCAAAGAAGGCGCCCATGAAGACGATCCGCAAGACAGCGAGCACGCCGACCTGTTCGCCGAGTGCCCGGCTCAGCAGGGTCAACCGCACGGCCTCGGAGAGCCAATCGAGGATGATCAGACCGAGGCACGCCAGCAGGTAGGGTAGCTTGATGGCCTTTAGCGCGGTAAGGTCGAGCCTGCCTCCGGTGTAAAGGACCACCGCAACCAGGCCGAGCAGGCCGAGCAAGAGCGCCACCGCAAGGTGACGGAGGTTGCGCTTGCCTGGCGCTCCCGGATCAGGCGATGCCAATCTTGGTCACTCGTCCCATTCCCCAGGCCCGCAAAGGATCTCCCGGCCGACGATGCTGCCGCCACGCCAGTAGAGGCGAGGTATCCGTGCCGCCACCTGAGTGAGCACGCCCATGAACGATGATTTGCCCATCCAGCCAAACTCGATCGCGTTGATCGTCGATTGGTCCTGGTCGCCGATCAGCACAACCTCGTCCCCTGCGGTCGCCGCAGGCACGTCGGTGACGTCGACCATCGAGACGCACGAGCATACACCGATGATCGGGCAGCGTTGGCCGCGGACGAGAACCATGCCGCCATTGATGTGCTCGGCCTTGAGCCCGTCCACTGAGCCAATCGGCAAAACGCCGAGCTTGGTCGGACGGGATGTAGTGTACCGGAAGCTGTAGCCGACCGGATGGCCGGACGGGAGGTCCTTGACCTGCACCAGGCGTGCCTTGTATGACACGACTGGCCGCAGCGGCCAGGGCACGGGCAGGTAGTGGACGCACCCCCACACCAGCGCCTGACAGCGCACGGCGTCGGCGTTGACCTCGGGCAGGCGTGGCACCGCGTTGGATGACGAAAAGTGCCACAAGAGCTTGTGTTGGGGATCAAGAGTCCCGCAGGTCTCAATGAATGAGCGATACTGCTGGAAAGTGAACTCGTTGTCCTCGTCGAGGATCGGCGTGGCTTCATGACTGGCGATGCCCTGCAATGCGATGTGCGGCAACCCGGCTACCACGTCGCGGATGACGGCAGCGTCGCCTGGCAGAAACCCTAACCGCCCCAAGCCGGTGTCCACCTTTAGATGGACGCGCGCCAGACGGCCGAGTCGCGCGGCGATTGCGTCGGCCGTACGCAGCGAATCCTCGTCAAAGCCAAAGAAATCAATGCCCTCCCGGATCGCGATCTCCATTTGAGCCGGTAGGAGGCCGGTCATAACCAGCAAGGGGGCGGTGATGCCTCGCCTGCGCAGATAGAGTCCCTCATGGAAGTTAGAAACCGCAAGCATGAAGGCGCCGGCATCCTGCAGCGCCCTTGCGGTGGCGAGCGCTCCCGCTCCCATGCCATATGCCTTGACTACCGTAATGAGCTTGGCCGGGGCGATGCGCTCGACAATCAGGTCGTGGTTGGCGATCAGTGCATCGAGATCAACCTCCAGCCATGCTGAGTAGTGCGCGGGGATCGCGTTGCCGGTCGTTGCGTGCATCTGGCATCTCCTCCATCGGCTACGGGTTGGGAGTGGTGGTTCGCCCCCTGACTACCGGTTGCCTGCCGCAGGGGAAACCACCCGCCGCCAACGAACAGTGCCTCAATTAGCCAGGAGGTGTTCGCATGCCCAACGTGCATAAACCGGACTTTGCCCACTACCACACCTATGATGAGCTGGCGTCCGAGCTGCGCAAACTTGCGGCGGCCAGCGACGGTTTCGCGTCGGTAACCTCGGCAGGCAAGAGCTACCTGGGGCGCGAGCTCTGGGCGATTGAGATCAATAATCCAGCGACCGGCGCAGCTGCCGGCAAACCGGGCTACTACATCGACGGCAACACGCACGGCGGTGAGGTGACCGGGACGGAAGTTGCCCTCTACACAGCGTGGTACCTGCTTGATCGCTACGGCAAGGATGCGGCAGTCACTGAGGCGGTGGACACCCGGGCCTGGTACATCCTGCCGCGGGTCAACCCGGACGGGGCGGAGGCGTATCTGACGTCGGCTTTTGCCGGGAGCGGCACGATGCGACCCTACCCGCACGCCGAACAGCAAGACGGCCTCTACGCGGAGGACGTCAACGGCGACGGCATGATCTGTCAGATGCGGATCGCCGATCCGGCCGGGCAATGGAAGGTCTCCGCCAAAGATGCCAGAGCTCTGGTGCGGCGGGGTCCGGACGACAAAGAGGGCACCTTTTACCATCTCTACACCGAGGGCCTGATCAAGAACTACGACGGCCGCACGATCAAGATCGCGCCGCCGCTTTACGGCATCAACCTCAACCGCAATTACCCGTCCAACTGGGACATGGAGTACCGCCAGGGCGGGTCCGGGCTATATCCAACTTCGGAGCCCGAGGCCAGGGCTGTCGTCGAATACCTGCTTGCCCGGCCAAACATCGCCGGCGCCCAGTCGTATCACACTCACTCTGGCGTCATCCTGCGGCCGGGCTGCACGGTGCCTGACGCACAGATCCCGCCCAAGGACCTCGCGGCGTTTAAGGCGATTGGCGAGCTGGGCCACGAGCTGACCGGCTATCCGGTGCGGTCGGTCTTCCACGGATTCACCGCGGGCGACAGCGAGCCGCGCCATGGCGTGCTGATCGACTGGATTCATCAGATGTACGGCGCACTGGGCTTTACCACCGAGCTATGGGACATTGCGAGCACCGTCGGCATCGACAAAGACGAGTACCTCGGACGGATGTGGGAGCGGCCCGAGGAGTTCGAGCTCAAGATGCTCGCCTGGAACGACCGTGAGTTGGCAGGGGACGGTTTCCTCAACTGGACTGCGTTTGAGCATCCGCAGCTCGGCCCGGTGGAGATCGGCGGCTGGAAGACCAAATACGTGCGCCAGAACCCACCCCACGCCATGCTCGAAGCCGAGTGCCACAAGAACTGCCTGTTTACGATCAAACACTGCCTCGCATCGCCGCTGGTCCGGATCGCCGGCGTGAAGGTTGAGGACATCGGCGGCGCGCAGAAGATCACCGTCGCCGTCGAAAACCGTGGCTACCTGCCCACCAACATTACCGAGCAGGCGCTCAAGGTCAAAGTGGCCAAGCCCGTCAAACTGCATGCGATCCTCCCGCCCGGAGCACAGCTGATCGTCGGATCACCCGAAACCGACCTCGGCCACCTTGAGGGAGTCGCGAGCTTCCATAGCGGATACTTCATCGGAGCACCAGCTAAAACCACCGTGTATGTAGATTATGTCATCACGGCGCCACCAGGAAGCCAGGTGATATTTGCCGCCGTGTCCGAAAAGGGCGGCCAGGATCAGGCGACGGTGCGGCTGGAGTAGGCTGCGAGGGGGCGTGCGGCTGGCGGAAGTGCGGCCGCGGGCCTGTGTGGGTTGGCAGGCGGCTGACGTGCGGAGTGGGTGTGCGTCATAGGTGTGCGTCGTGGGTGTGCATCATAGTGACCAACTCGGGGGCGGGGCCGTGTACCAGTGAAGCGGTCGGCGCCCCTTGGCCGTGTCGTGGCGGCGAACAAAACGAAGAAGTGCGTCATAGTGACCAACTCGAGGGCCGGGGCCGTGCACCAGTGAAGCGGTCGGCGCCCCCGACCGTGTCATAGCGGCGAACAAAACGAAGAAGTGCGTCATAGTGACAAACTCGGGGGCGGGGACCGTGTACCAGTGAAGCGGCCGCCGCCCCCGACCGTGTCATGGCGGCGAACGACCACACCAGTCGCCCGGCGATGAGCGCACTCGAGCCAGCCCTCAGCCCCGCGCATCCCGCATCACGGCACACTTATTGCATCGAAATGCCCCGGGGAGGTGCTGACCATGATCAATGAGGTAGCCAGCGACAGGCCATGGGTCATCGCACAGACGGAGATCAGCCTTGACGGTGCGATCGAGGGGTTTGAACTGCACATGGGGACCTACTACCGCATTGCCGCAGGGCTCGGTGCGGATGCGGAGCTGATGGGATCAGGCACGATGCTGGCCGCACAGACAGAGGACCGGCCGGAGACGCCGGCTCTCTGCCGCAAGCCCGCCGAGCGTACGGATGACTCGCGCCACATCTGGTTTGTCCCCGATAGCCAGGGGAGGATTCGCAACCTGCATCTTTTCCGTAATACGGAGTGGTGCCGCGACCTTGTGATGCTGATTTCGGAAACCACGCCGGCCTCATATCGCGAATACCTCGAAGAGCGGCACTACGATTACATAGTCGCCGGGCGTGACCGCGTCGATTTCTCGGTCGCCCTCAGGGAGATCAAACGACGCTACGGCGTCAACGTCTTGCGAGTTGACAGCGGCGGCGACCTGGTGGTCGCGATGCTCAAGGCCGGGCTCTTGGACGAAATCAGCCTGTTGCTGGCGCCGGTGCTGGCGGGCGCGGATCCACGCAGGATGTTTCGGAGCCTGGACAGCGGCGCCGGCCCGATCAGTCTGGAGCCGCGGGCGGTCGAGCAATTGCCAGGCGGGCTGCTCCACCTACGGTACGCGGTCCTGCGTGCCTGAGCGCACGGTCGACGGCCCCGCGCTCAGGCAACCGGACATGCGCGCTTAGGGGAGCAGCTCGGTTCGCTGCCTAGAGCCATCCCCGCCGCTTGAAGAAGTAAAGCAGTGATCCGGCGACGATCGCCATTAGGCCGAGGGCAAACGGATATCCGTAGTACCAGACTGTCTCTGGCATGTTCAGCGGGGACGCGGACGGCTGGAAGTTCATGCCGTACAGGCTGGCGATAAACGAGAGCGGCACAAAGATGGCCATAAAGACCGTCAGGAGCTTCATAACCTCGTTGAGCTTATTGCTGATGGTCGACAGGTAGCCTTCGGTCAGGCTGGCGGCGATTTCGCGATAGTTTTCCATCAGATCGATCACCTGAACTGCGCTTTGATAGCAGTCGCGCAGGTAGATTCGCGTCTCGCGCGTGACCGGGACGTCATCGTGCAGCAGGGCGCTGACGACTTCGCGATGGGGCCAGGAGGCGCGCCGCAGGGTTAGCAGTTCGCGTTTGATGTCGTGGATTGCGGAAATGGTGCCGGCGCTCGGCGCAACAAAGGCCTGTTGCTCAAGTTCCTCGAGGCGTTCGTCCAGGGTCTCCAGCAACGGGAAGTAGCTGTCAACTACCGCGTTGATCAGGGCGTAGGTCAGATAATCGGCCCCGGTCGCACGGAGCCGGCTGCCCTCACGCCGCGCATTGGCACGGACGGATTCGAAGCAGTCGCCCGGGATCTCCTGAAAAGTGACCACAAAGCCCGGTCCGAGGAAGATGCTGACCTGCTCGGTGATCAGGTGATCGGAGTACCTCGCCATGCGCGCGATGACAAAACACGAATCGTCGTAGACCTCGACCTTGGGCCGCTGGTCGCCCTCCATCACGGAGGCGATCGCCAGCCGGTGGATGCCGAAAGCGCTGCCGATTTCCTCAATCGTTGCATAGTCAAGGGCGTCCACGTTTACCCAGACCACGGGAAACCGCTCTCGCAGGATGCTGATCTGGCGAACGTCGTTGATCGCCACTTCCTCATACGAGCCGGGCCCGTAGCAGATCGCGGAGACTGCATCTGCCAGCATCTAATCACCTCGCTCTTTCGTCCGTGCGATTCGACCGATGAGGCCAAGAGGCCTTTTTGTCCTGCACGTCAAAACGGTCGACGGTATTAACTGGATGGAGGTGTTCCGGTGGCAGCCAAGGGTGGAGGAGCGGCAGCGCCAGCACCGGCTAACTCGTCGCGTTTTCTTGCGGCGTTCAATCGTTCCGAGCGAGCGTTACGCGAGATGGCCGGTCAATCGATGCCGTTCCGGCAGCTGGTCAGCGTGCTCCGGCGACGCAACGCCGTGGTAAGGCGCTATCACGACGACCTCGTGGAGTTGTCGGAGCTTCGGAACGCCATTGTCCACGATTCGGTGGACCCGACCGAGGTGATCGCCGAGCCCAACACTGCCGCCCTGACGTTGATGGAGCGGCTGGCCGACCTGCTTGAGGAGCCGCCACGGTTGATCCCGTTGTTTAGCCGCAAGGTGGTCACGGTGCGCGATACCGACACGCTCCGGCACGCCCTGGAACTAATGATCGTCAACCAGTATTCGCGCCTGCCGGTGTACAACCGGGGCGGGCAGTTGACAGCGCTGATAACGGAGCGGCACGTTGCCCGCTGGTATGCCGAGGCTGTGGTTGCAGGACGCACCGCGGATCCCGATGTGTCCGTCGCTGCCGTTCTTGCAGCTCCCGCCCAGCGACGACGCGACAACTTTGCGATGTTGCCTGCCAACGCCACGCTGTTTGACGCAGAGGAGCAATTCGTCGGCCAGCACGAGCTTGAGGCCATCGTCATTACCGCCAGCGGCGCAAAGCATGAGCGGCCGCTCGGGATTGTGACGGCCGGCGATCTGGCCCGTCAGCCGGCGGCGCAGGAGTAGCGATCAACATACGGGGGAGGTGACAGCCATGCGGGTGCTCGTTCTGGGTGGTGCCGGTCTGCAGGGCCGGGTCGCCGTGTATGACCTATTACGGACGCCGACGGTGTCCGAGGTCGTGTGCCTGGACCAGACATTGGACGGGCTGCGTGATCTGACCGGGCTTGTGGCCACTGACCGCCTGCGCGGGGTTCAGGCAGGGGTTGACGATCCTGATCAGCTGGCGGTCCTGATGGGTGGCGGTTTCGACGTGGTCGTGGACCTGCTGCCGAGCCGGTATCTGGCGGTGGTCGCCGCCGCTGCGATCAAGGCGCGGTGCAGCCTGGTAAACACCATGTATGCTCACCAACTGCCTGCTGGCCTGGACGCCGCCGCGCAAGACGCAGGCATCACGATCATGCCCGAGGCGGGACTAGACCCCGGCATCGACCTTGTGCTCTGTGCGCTTGGCGTCAGCCGCCTGGATACGGTGGATGAGTTGCATTCGTACTGCGGTGGCATTCCCGAGCGGCGCGTGGCTGATGCCAACCCGCTGCGGTACAAGATCAGCTGGTCTTGGGAGGGCGCGCTCAAGTCCTACGCGCGGCCGGCGCGCTTTGTGCGCCAGGGCGAGGTCATCGATGTCGCGGCCGCCGAGCAGCACAACCCGCGCTATGTAAATCAGGTGGATTTCCCGGGCGTCGGCCGGCTCGAGGTCATCCCCAACGGTGATGCGATCACGTTTGCCGAGCTCCTTGGGGTGATGCCTGGCATCCGCGCGACATCCAGATGCACTTATCGGTGGCCGGGCCACAGCGCGCTGTGGTACAACCTGGCGCAACTCGGCTTTCTCGACGATCACCCTGTGCCGGGCCTAGGCGGCGCGCTCTCGCCGCGCGACTTCTTGGTCCACCATCTCGGACCGCGCCTGCAATACGGCCCCGGGGAAAAAGACCTGGTTGTTATGCGAGTCGTCGTCGGTGGTACGCGCGGCGGCGAGCACATTCGCCTGACCTACGATCTGGTCGACGAGCGTGACCTGGCGACAGGGTTTCTGGCGATGACAAGGACAGTCGGCTTCAGTGTAAGCATGGTGGCACAGATGGTGGCGAGCGGTGAGATCAGCGCGCGCGGCGTACTGACAGCAGTCAGGCATATCCCGCCCGAGCGGTTTCTCGCCGGGTTGCAGGAGCGTGGAGTCGTGATCACGGCCAGCGAGGAGCAATGGGCCGGGCCTGCCACCAGTGCATAAACGACACACACCGCTCAGGCGCGCAGACCGGCCCAATGCTGCTGTAACACCTGATCCAGTCGCTCGGCACTGAGGTCAGCCAGCGACGGCACGACAAGTTGGGCTTGGCCAAAATCCAGATCTTCGTCTGGATCGGTCGGCACTGCCACAACGGCGAGGCCGGCCCCGCGCGCCGCCACGATGCCCCGCGGCATGTCCTCGAGCACGATTGCCTGGTGCGGCGCCACGCCCGCCGTGGCGATCGCTTTGCGGTAGATCTCCGGGTCAGGCTTGACCGCTCGCACGTCTTCCAGGCCGAGGATGCCGCAAAACTTCTCGCGGATGCCGAAGTGGGTCAGGAGCCGCTCGGCCAGGATGCGCCGCGCTCCTGTGGTAACGTAGAGGTTGATGCCGTGGGCCTGCAGGTCGTTGATCAGGTCTAGCAGGCCATCCCGCGGTTGCTCACGCCCCTCGGCGATCTCCCGGTACATGCGGTCCTTGGTCTGGTAGATGTCGGCGTCATCGGCAACCCCGCCCATCTCGCGAAACCACTCCGTGGTCCGCTTACCCTGGACAGTCACCGCTTGCCGGAACTCGGCAGCGGTTATGGTTACGCCAAACGCCGCAAAGGTGCGGACGTAGGCCGCGGCGTGGGCAGGCTCGATATCCGCTAGAATGCCGTCCTTATCGAAAAAGACCGTGGTGAGCTGCAATGGGCGACCCTCCCTGAGTTTCTCCGCAGTGGTGCGGCGGCACGGTGAACAGATGGCTAGCCAGCCGTCCACGGCGACAGGACGGCCTCGATGCCTGCCGCCCAGTCGAGCAACGCCTCATCAGCACCGGCTGCCGCTGTCAGCTGGAGACCGAGCGGCAATCCGCCCTGCGCCAAGCCGGCCGGCACGGTGATCGTGGGCATACCGGCGTGGGTCCACGGCAGGTTCATGATCGAATTGCCCGTGCTGTGGATCCCGGCGGGAGCTGGACCCGTTGCAGCCGGTGATGCCCAGAGGTCAATGCCGGCTACGGCCATCTGCCGCTCAAGCTCAACCCGTAGGGCGGCACGGCCCGCGCGGGCGACCTCGGCCGTCGCAGTATCGACGGCGCGCCCCTCGCGTATCGCCTGGGCCGTCCGGGGTCGATAGATATGCTCCTGTGCCGCAAACCACGGCGCGTGTTCGCCGGCGAGCTCCGCCTTTATCAGCAGGCCATGGCGATGGTTGATTGCCTCGATGTCGGCAAAGGCTTGGACCCGGCGGACGCTGTAGCCCGCTCCGCTCAGTGCCGCCGCCTGCTCCTCGAGGGCGACGACTGCCGCAGCCTCAGCTTGGTCTAGATAGGGACCGACGGGGATGCCGATCACTGGCGGGGTGCCCGACGCAGGCCGGGCCGAGCTTGGGCGCCAATCGAGGTAGCATACTCTCGCTGCGACCTGCAGCGTGGCCACGTCTTGGGCAAAGAGACCGACGTGGTCGACTGAGCGTGAGTAGAACACCACACCATCGGCCGCAATACGACCGTAAGTGGGTTTAAGCCCGATGATGCCGCAGTAGGCGGCCGGGCGGATCACCGAACCGATCGTCTGCGATCCGATCGCCAGCATTGCGGTGCCGGAGGCGACCGCGGCCGCTGAGCCGCTGCTCGAGCCGCCAGGGGTGTGTTGGAGGTTGTGGGGATTGCGTGTCGGCCCCGGCTCCGCATGGGCAAACTCTGCCGTAACCGTCTTGCCGACTACGAGTGCCCCAGCCTCCTGCAGCGCCGTGACCACCGCCGCCTGCTGTCCGACAAACAGGTCTGGCGGCAGCGATGAGCCCGCCCTGGTCACGAAGCCATCGACGTGGAAGATGTCCTTGACCCCAACCGTCATCCCGTACAACGGTGGCCGGGAAGCTGGATCCGGCCAGCGGCGGGCAAGCTCTGCAGCCTGGTGCCTAAGTCTTGCGCAGCGATCAGCTTCGGTCACAAAAGCCACAACCAGCGGCTCGATTGCCGCGAGACGCGCGCACAACGACTCAATCATCACGGGCAAGGCTCGCTCGTCCCACCGGAGTTGCTTGAGTTGCTCCATCGTATCGAGGTGCAGGACGAGTTGAGACCGGGCATCGCTTACCGACAATGTTGGCACCGCCCTTCAGACGTCGTGCTCTACTGATAACAGCGTTCATTCTCCTTCGTGGGTTGGTCAACCCTCTTCGCAGGCGCAGGGCAGGCCCACCCGATCCGTCGAAACCAACCTTGCAGGACTGCCTCGTCTGTGTCAAACCGGTGCACCTAGCCCATCGATAGCTGGCGGGAGTGATCTGATGACCAAGTCTGAGGAGTGCGCACGGGCCTTGCTCGGTTTGCAGAGTGAGCAAGATTGGATAGGTTACCTTTGTGCCAACTCAGGCCTGCCGGGACCCCGCGCCAATCTTGAGTTGTTGGCAGCCTTCATTCGCACCTCGTCGCCTGAGCTTGTGATCAGGCTGGCGAGCCTTCCACCGGGCGAGTCGCCTCCCAATACTCCGCAGGAATTCCTGTTGGTCTGCGGCACGGCAGCGCTGGGGCGACTAATGCTGGAGCAGCCAGATTCGGATGGCGGCATCCTCCTTGCGCAGCTCCGCACCAACGCGAACGATCCGCGCTGGCGTGTTCGTGAGGCCGCTGCCATCGGTCTGCAGACATTGGGGCGTGGCGACTATCCGAGGCTCATGGCCGTCGCGAACGACTGGATAGACGGCACGCACCTTGACCGGAGAGCCGTTGCGGCAGCAGTGGCGGAGCCTGATCTGCTTAGGCGTGATTGTCAGGTTCACTACGCGCTCGGTGCTCTGGATCGCATCACGATGGCGCTCTCCCAGACGTCACGCCAAGTGCGCCGCGGGGACGACTCGTTCCGGGTGTTGCGTCAGGCGTTGGCCTACTGCTGGAGCGTTGTCATTGTCGCAGACCCTCAGATTGGATCCACCCGCTTTGAGCGGTGGGTCGTATCCGGAGACCCCGACGTTCAGTGGTTGGTTGCAGGTAACCTGCGTAAGGCGCGATTGAGAAGAGCCGCTCCGCGCTGGGTTGCCGAGGCATCAGACCGCTTGGCGACGCGTGGTTCATCGCCAAGACGCGCCGAGGAGGACCTCGATGACAGGTGAGAATGGGACGGGGAGCCGCTTTTTTGGCGAGATCGCAAAGCTGGTACAGGTTGGCGCAGCGACGCCTGGCGACGACTATAGCGGTCCCAACGCCGGGCTCTACGACCTGATCGAGCGCTACACCGGCGACGTGCCGTTTTACCTGCGTCAAGCCCGCGCGGCTGCGGGGGCGCCCGTCCTTGAGCTTGGCTGTGGCACCGGGCGCGTGCTCCTGCCGCTTGTGCGGGCGGGCATCCAGGTGACAGGGATCGATCTCTCGCCGGCCATGCTTGACATCTGTCGGGCTAAGCTTGCCGCGGAGTCGCCTGAGATTGTCGCCCGGGCGACCCTTGTTCAGGGGGACATGCGACGTTTTTCGCTTCCAACCACATTTGGCCTGGTGATCTGCCCGCTCTATACCTTCATCCACCTGCGGAACGTCGCGGACAAGCTGGCTATGTTTCAGCGGGCTGCCGAGCATTTGGCGCCTGGTGGACGACTGGTCCTCGAGGCGGAACTGGCGGCGAGTTTCCGGGAAACGGCGTCGCCCGTGCTCAACGTGGTGAGGCACGACCGGCGCTCAGGGGACACGTTGCTCGTGCTGCAACAGGGCCGCGTGGAGCCGGGCGGCGGCGTATTGATTAACCTGCTCAACATTGCGATCAGCGGGGATGGCACTGCCAACCTGAGCGCGGTCAGCAGCCTCGAATCCCGGACGAGCCCGGAGGAGCTTGCCGATTTGGCGACCACCGCGGGCCTCGACGTGCAAGCCGTCTGGGGCGACTACGACGGGGGTGTGCTGCCGGATGATGCGCGTGGCGTGGTGTTTGTGGCCCAGCGACCGCTTGAGTGAGACCCAACAAGGACTTGCCCGCGGGCCCTGAGAACGAATAGAGCGAGAACGACAGTAATGAGGGGGGCGTCCAGTGACGAGGTTGCCGCAGGTCGACATGGATTACGTTGTCAGGTTGATCATGGAGATGGTCAATACGCCGAGCCCGTCGGGCTATTCGGTCGAGGTCATGCAAATCATTGACCGGGAGTTTGCCGCGCTTGGGTTACCGGTGGTCGCGACCAACCGGGGTGCCCGCATCGCCAAGCTGGCTGGCCAGGATGACGTTCACCAGCGGTTGCTGTCCGGTCACGTTGACACGCTGGGCGGCATGGTCAAGGAGCTCAAGAGCAATGGACGGCTCAAATATGTGCCCATCAGCGGCACCGGCGGCGCGCATTCGGTGGAGGGCGAGTACTGCACGGTCATCACCGATAGCGGCCGGCGGATCACGGGTACGGTCCTGACAACCAAAGCCTCGTCCCACGTCTACGGCAAGGAAGGCGTCGATCTCGAACGCAAGCCCGAAAACATGGAGATCCGCCTCGACGAAAACGTCCGGTCAGTCGCAGACGTGCGTGCCCTGGGCATCAACGTGGGCGACTACATCGCCTGGGACCCGCGGGCGCAGTTGACCGCCGCGGGCTTCATCAAGAGCCGGCATCTGGATGACAAGGCCAGCGTGGCGGCAGTGCTGGGCGCAGCTAAGTGCCTTATGGACAACGGCATCACCCCGGCGGCAACGACGCATCTTTTTATCACCAACTTCGAGGAAGTAGGGCATGGCGCTGCCTATGGCACGCCTGCTGCTGTGCGCGAGTTCATTGCCGTCGATATGGGATGCGTTGGCGATGGCATTCAGGCGACCGAGTACGATGTCTCGATCTGTGCAAAGGATTCGAGCGGGCCCTACGATGCGGATCTCAAGCGTCGCCTGGTCGGGCTGGCCAAGGAGCACGGCATCCCGCACGCGGTCGATGTCTACCCGTACTATGGATCCGATGCCAGCGCCGCGTTGCGCGGCGGTGCCGATATCAGGGCCATCGTCATCGGCCCCGGGGTCGACGCGTCGCATTCGTTTGAGCGCACGCACTTAACCGGCGTCAAAGCTACCGCCGACCTGCTGGTCGCCTACTTGACGACGTAAACAGGCAAAGCTGGGGAATCGCGCGCGGAGGAGGATGACCGGATGAGCCCGGCCATACAGGATTTCCTGGTCTGGTCTGTGCTCGCCATCATCCTAGTTGCGGTCGCCAGGGGGCACCCGCGGTTTGAGCTGATTGCCATCGCTGGCGTTTTGATGATCGGGCTGACCGGCCTGGTCCCCCAGGCAACGATGCTGGCCGGATTTGGCCATCCCGCGCTGGCGACGATCGTCTCACTGTACGTCGTCGGACAGGCGATCACCGACACCGGCTTGCTCACGGGCCTGGGGACCGCCTTGGAACATCGACTGAAGTCGCATCATCGTCAGGTCCTCGGCCTGAGCATGGTCGCTGCCGGCCTCTCGGCGTTTATGAACAACATCGGCGCGCTCAGCGCCCTGCTACCGACCGCCTCCCGCATGGCGGAGCGGGCAGATATCCCGCAGGGTCGGTACGGGCTGCCGATTTCGATGGCGGCGATCCTTGGCGGCACGATGACCTTGGTCGGGTCGGCGCCGACGGTCATCGTGTCGGGGTACCGGACGCTGAATAGCGGTCAGCCTTTTCGCATGTTTGACTACCTACCGCACGGTGCTGCGATCCTGGCGTCCGGCGTCGTCGTCTGGATGATCTGGGGCCGCCGGCTGTTGCGCGCAGGGCTCGGGTCGCCGCAACGGCAGGCACCGACCGGCGGGGTGAGCACCGCTGCGGCGGTTGAGAGTCGCACGGAGCACGACCAGTATGGCCCGGTCTTTGCCCCGTTTGCCACAAGTCGGCGGCGGCTTTGTCTGTTGATCTTTGGTACCGCGATCTTTGCCACAACCAGCGGATTTGCCCCGCCGTCGATTGGCTTTGGCCTGGCGGCTGTGTTATTGGTGCTCGCTGGGGTGATTGACGCCGGCAAGGCATACGGAGCGATTGACCTGCATGTTGTCCTCTTCCTCGGCTCAATGCTCAGCATGGGCAGGATCATGGAGGCCACGGGCACGCTCGCGCGGCTGACCGCCGCGATCGGTCCCGTGGCGGCATCTCTGCCGCGCTTTGGCCTGCTTGGCATGCTCTTTGGCATCTCATGTATCCTGGGCAACGTGCTCAATAACGCGGCTTCGGCTGCAGTGATGGCACCACTTGCGCTGCAATTGTCGGCCGCCGGCGTTGCTGCCAGCTGCGATGCGATGTTGATGGCCGTTGTCGCCGGCGCCTGCCTGGCGATCATCCTGCCGACGCATCAGGCCGTGCTGCTCGGCATGAGCAAAACCGGCTTCACGGCGCAGCAGCTGCGGGCCGCTGGATGGCGAGTGGTGTTGTTTGGTGGCCTGGCGGCGGTGACGGTGATCGAACGGGTCTGGCGATAGCGAAAAGTTGGGCAGGGGAGGTTTCGCGGCAGGCCGCTCTCGGATATTATTGAATCAAAGTGCATCAATTAACTATTGACAGTGGAAACGGGCTCGTACGTGCTCAATTGTATTTGCTGAAGGAGGGTACAACATCGGATGAACTTCACCCAGATGTACACGCCTGGCTTGGCTCACTGCTCTTACATGATGGCAGGCGAAAAAGCCTGCATAGTGGTTGACCCCGCACGTGACGTCGGACAATACGTGGCGCAGGCGCGCGCCTGGAACCAGCCAATCACGGCGATAATCGAGACGCACCTGCATGCGGATTTTGTGTCCGGCCACCTCGAGCTGGCCCGGATGACCGGAGCTACCATCTACGCTCCCGCCGTCGCCAATTGTGAGTTTGCCCACCGGGCGATGAACGATGGCGAGGAACTGACGATCGACTCGTTTAAGATCAAAATGATCGAGACCCCTGGGCACACGCCCGAGGGCGCCTGTTTTGTGGTCTCCGACCTTACGCGTGGGCCTGAGCCCTGCTTGGTCTTTACCGGCGACACCTTACTCATCGGTGACGTGGGTCGGCCGGATCTTTTCCCTGATAAAAAGGAACAGCTTGCCACCAGCCTCTATCAAAGCCTACGCAAGCTAGAGAAGCTCGGTGATAATGTCGAGCTCTATCCGGCGCACGGCGCAGGCTCCCTGTGCGGGCGGGCCTTGTCGGCCAAGCTGTGGTCGACCGTCGGCAACGAGCGCCTGTACAACTACGCCCTCTCGGTACATCCGTTGGAGTCGTTCAAGCACTCCTTGTTGTCGGGGATGCCCGAGGCGCCGGATCACTTTGCCCGCTGCTCGGAGATCAACCGTCGCGGACCTGCGTTAGTCAGTGACCTTGCAGCACCACGCTCGCTTTCGCCACGCCAGTTTGCCGAGCTCGCCGCCGAAGGGCACTCGGTCGTCGATATCCGTGATCAATTGGCATTTGCCGGCGCTCACATCAAAGACGCATACGCCCTGAGCATCAAGGGCAATTTTGCTACCTTTGCCGGCTGGGTCTTGCCGCCGGAGAAACCGCTCTTGCTCGTCCTCGAGAACGAAACCGACCTCAACGCCGCGCTTACGGGGTTGCGGCGGGTAGGGCTCGACAATGTGGTCGGGTTCCTCGCGGGCGGCATGACCGCCTGGGCCAACGCAGGTATGGATGCGGACAGCCTGGAGAGCATCTCGGTGCCTGAACTCAGGCGGCGCCTGGACGCCGGAGCGGTGCACGTCATCGACACGCGGCTGCGCAGCGAGTACGATGCCGGGCACATCGAGGGGGCCGTGCTGATCGCGGCGCCGGATGCTCGCGATGAGCATCCCGCGCTCAAACCGGAGCGCTCGTTGGCGGTCATCTGCAACACCGGCAACCGGTCGGTGTTGGCGGCGAGCCTTCTGAGGCAGCGCGGTTTCAAGCATGTTGTAAACGTTATCGGCGGGACCACCGCTTGGCAGGCCGCCGGCTATCCATTGACTGCACCGGCTGAAGGAGCTGTTGCCCATGACTAACGGGTTTTACCAGGCAGTATTTGTTGACACATGGCCGTGGTGGGCCGGCGGCATTGTCATCGGCCTGCTGGTGCCGCTGATGTACTGGCTATATAACACGGCGCTTGGCGTTTCGACCGGCTATGGCAACTTCGTCAAGTTGCTGACGGGCAACTCCAAGCTTAAGTGGCTCAATTCGAGCACCTTTGCGGATCGGTGGGGCTGGCGAGTGTTCTTTATCGCCGGGATGATCGGCGGCGGGTTCATTTCGGCGCGCCTGGCTGGCGCACCGCTTCTTACCGCGGAGATGGACACTTTCACTCGGATGGTTAGCTGGCCGGTGTTGCTGCAGGGCCTATTCTTCTTTGTCGGCGGCCTAATGCTCGCATACGGCGCGCGCACGGCCGGTGGCTGCACCTCCGGGCACAGCATCCACGGCATTGCCAATTTGCACCTGTCAAGCATCATCGCGACGATCTTCTTTGTCTTGTTTGGCGTACTGTCGACATGGCTCGTCCGGACGCTGCTGTTTGGAGGTGGCGCCTGATGGGACGCAAAATGGGCTTTGCGGCAATCGGCCTGATCTTTGGCTTTGCGCTGGCGAGATCCGGCGCCTCGGACTATGACTACATCCACTGGATGTTTAGCGGTCAGGACCTTCACCTGGCGTACCTGATGATCACCGCGATCGTCGTTGGCGGTATCGGGATGGTCGTCCTCAAGGCAATGGGCAACAAGACGATCGACGGCAAACAGATTGTGGTCAAGGCAAAGCCGCTGAGTTGGGGAGTTGTCACCGGTGGCTCCATCTTTGGCTTTGGCTGGGGCCTTTCCGGTGCCTGTCCGGGCACGGTGCTGGCCCAGATTGGTGAGGGTAAGATACTTGGTCTGTTTACGGTCGCCGGCCTGCTGGTCGGCACGTACGTCTACGCTCTGGTCAAAGAACGCAAGTAATGCGAGGAATGTGTTAGCGATCCTCCTGGCAATCTGGCTGTTTCTTGACAACCCGGTGCGATGATGATTTCGCAAGGGTAAGACAAGCAGTCAACACTAACTCAGGGGAGGATCACAAAATGAAACGCAAGACATTCTGGGTCGTCGCTCTAGTCGGCCTTATCGCGATCGGCCTGGCCGGCACAGCATTTGCCAACGAGATCGCCGCGACGGTACGCAACCGGTTTAGCTGTGATGTAGTGCCCGGCGAATTGACCACGGTCGAAGGGATCGTAACCGATCACAATTGGAACGGCTTCACTTTGACCGCCGGCGACACCGAGTACTTCGTCAAGACAGGCCCGGCCCGTATTGGCCGAGGCATGGACGAGATTACTGATGGCACGCAAGCGACCGTCGAGGGCTACACCGGCGCCGGCACCAACTACCGGGCCGAAGTGGCAGAGGGCGTCAACATCCTGCGCGCCAAGACGATCACAGTCGGTCAGACCACTTACGATCTGACGCAAGTGACGGTCGGTGGTTTTGGTCAGGGCAACTGCGGCGCCTGCACTGGTGACGGCACCGCAACCCAGACCCAGTCCCGCAGCGGTGGCTTTGGCGGCGGACGGATGGGACAGCGCGTCCGGTAAGCAGCAAGCCCAGAGCGAGATAAGTTGGTAGCAAAGAGCACCGGCCGGGGGTAACCCCGGCCGGTGCTCTTTGCGATGCTGCCGCCTGTTCGACCGCTGCTGGTCCGTTCGGCGATCTCTATGCCCCTGACAGGCAGGTCCACGCCCGTGCGGCGACCAAAGTAGCCAACCGAAGTGATGGAGGTGCATCATCTTTGGACCAGCCGGACTGCAGCCAGCTACTGAGCGACGAGCAAGCACAGCGCTATGCGCGTCAGATGATCATGCCCCTCATCGGGGTGGAGGGCCAGCGCCGGTTGCTGGCAAGTGCGGTCCTGATCGTCGGTGCCGGGGGACTTGGGTCGCCGGCAGCCTACTACCTGGCGGCAGCGGGAGTAGGGCGTATTGGGTTGGTCGATGAGGACGTCGTGGACCTCTCCAACTTGCAGCGGCAGATCCTGCACCGCACCGCGGACATCGGCGCGCCCAAGGTTACAAGTGGCGCGCGCAGCCTTAAGCAGCTCAACCCGGACGTACGGGTCGACGAGCACCCGGTGCGGCTGACACGGGCCAATGTACCAGCGTTGATCCGTGATTACGACCTCGTCATCGGCGCCCTGGACAATTTACGCAGCCGGTATGATCTCAACGACGCGTGCGTCGCGGCGCGCAAACCGTTGGTTGAGGCCGGCGTGCTGCGGATGGACGGGCTGGTGACGACGATCCTGCCAGGCAGCAGCCCGTGCTACCGTTGTCTCTTCCCAGTCGAGCCCGACCCGGCCAATTATCTTGGCGCCGCGGCTGCCGGTGTGCTAGGCCCGGTGGCCGGGCTGGCCGGGTGCATCCAGGCAGTCGAGGCAATCAAGGTGCTACTGGGCATCGGTCAAACGCTCGCCGGCCGGCTGTTGATGATCGACGCCCTGAGCATGTCCTTTCGCACGATCGAGGTCCACCGCGATCCCCGGTGTCCCACCTGCGGGACAGTTGAGGCGGCGACCCGGAGCTAGCGCCAGCATCTGCTGATCTGGTCGTAGCCGATCCGGGCAGCCGCCTCACAACGGACCAAAATGCGCCGCGTTCAGTCGTTGCGGTAGACGCGACCTGCCTTCATCACAAACCGTACCCCGTGTTTGAGCAGGGTGATGTCCTCTAGCGGGTTGCCGCACAGCCCGATAACGTCCGCCACCTTGCCCTTTTCGACGGTGCCGTACTCCTTGCCCACGCCAACGCACTCGGCGCTGGTCTTGGTTGTCGCGACGATTGCTGCCGCCGGGCTCATCCCATACTGGACCATGGCGATCGGTTCGTCAGGGCTGTCGCCGTGGGCACGCATTGGTGCGCCAAAGTAGTCTGGGCCAGTTGCGATCCGCACGCCGGATTCCACCGCGTGCCGGAAGCTGGTTTCCATGACGGCGATTAGCTCAAGCTGTTTGCGCAGCCGCCAGGGCGGCATGTCCAGCGGCCGGGCGACCGCAGCCTTGAACACGTTGAGCAGCGCGATCGTCGGCACGAAATAGGTCCCGCGATCGAGCATCAGCGCGATGCACTCATCGTCGATGTAGTACCCGTGCTCGATGGTGTCGACACCGTTGCGCAGCGCGTTTTTAACGCCTGGCGCTCCTTGGGCATGCGATGCGACGAGCTTGCCAAAGCGGTGCGCCTCGTCGGTTATCGCGGCAATCTCCACCGGCGTGTAGCGCTCGTCGAGGGGGTGGGTCTTCTCGGACCCGACACCGCCGCTGGTCGCGATCTTGATAAAGTCTGCACCCAGGCGCAACATCTCGCGCACCGCTTTGCGGCATTCGTCCGGTCCATCCGCGAGCCGGGCCATTGAGTCAGGGCTGTCTTGCACCATCTCGATTGGCAGGTAGTGCGCGTCGCCGTGACCGCCGGTCTGGGTAATGATGCGACCGGAGGCCCAGAGATGCGGGCCAGGAATGGTGCCTTCGCGGATGCCGCGCGCTAGCGACAAGGCGATCGTGCTCCCGCAATCGCGCGCTCCGGTAACCCCGGCCTGGAGCATCTTGTTGCAGTCCTCGGCAGCGCGCAGCACACGTAGGTCGTGCGGGATCACAAACGAGTCCGCGGCACTGTAGCTGCGTGTCCCCGCGATGTGGCAGTGGGCGTCCCACATGCCGGGCATCAGTACGGCGTTGCCTAGATTGATGACCTGACCGTCAACGCCCTCAGGCACACTGCCGCTGTAGACGTCGACGATTCGCTCCCCCTCGGCGACAACTACCGGTGAGGGCAGGGGAGATCCCCCGTTGCCGTCCAGCAGGATCTGACCGGCGATAAAGGTGCGTTGTGTTATCGTGCTTGCCGTCACTTCGCTTCACTCCCAGCTATAAGCGACATAATTGGGTTATGTAAACTTAACCGGCGTCGAACTACTTGCCCATCCTGGCCATCTCAGCCTCGGCGGCGATGAAGCCAAACGCAGACCAATGCCGGCTGGCCAGGATGCGGCGCAGGAGCTCCACAGCGCGCTCGGTCCGCCCGTTGATGAGGTGCCAGGCGGCAAGGCCAAACCCGATTGTCCCATCCCAGGCGTCGCCGGCTTCCGCGCCTACGGGGCGCTCAGCAATTAGGTCGGCCTCCGCAAAGTGGCCGCCAAAGACCTGGAGCAGTTTGTGGTAGTGGATGTTCTCTCCGACATCGAGCGAGTACGGTTTTGCCAGGAGGGCAGCCGCCTCCGCGTCACGACCTGTACGGAGGAGCGTAAGGTAGAGCCAATAAACGATTGCCACTTGGTGCTCGGCCGCACCTGTTACGGCATAGCAGGCCTGATACGGCTCTACCGCGCCCTCAAAGTCGCCAAGCAGCCAACGAGCAAGTCCCAGGTGATAGAGGATGTCAAAGTTGTCGCCGCCAATTTGCCTGGCCCTGACCAGATCGCGCTCGCCAAGGGCAAACCGCCGCGTCGAGATATGGCGGTGGCCGCGGAAGCGATACAGCTCCCATGCGGTCGGGTGCGTCGTCATCCCTTGGGTATAGAGGGCGATGGCGTCGTTGTAGCGCCACATCGTTGCCAGCTGGCGACCGTAGGCGAGCAGTTTGGTCAGGTCGCCGGGGTCGGCCTGGTAGGCCGCGCGCAATTGGGACAAAAGACTCTCTTGCTCGGCAAGCTCAGGCCCCTCGTATCGGTCCGCGTAGTACCTTGCACCGAGGAGGGAAACCACCTCCGGTTGCACTCCGGCCGGAGGTTGACTTTGTTGATCACCGGTCATGTCGACACTCCTTTCCCACTTGGCCGTCGTCGAGCACGGCGTGACCCGGCGGGGATCGCGTCCCCGCAAGTTGCCTATATCAGTGCGCCATACCGCGCCTTTGTACCTGCCCGGCGGTTGACTGGCCAGAGGCCGAGGAGTAGATTTGTTTCGTTGTGCAAAAAGCTTCGTGGCACAAGCGTTCCTGCGTAACCAACGGGGCAGAGGGGGCAGCCGGTGACAATGCAACGACCGCATGGCCGGCGCGGCGCCGTCCAGCCCCGCTTTGACGAGCTGGACATGAGCGAGCGGACCGTCCGCCGGCTGGTGATGTCTCTAGCTGGGCCTTCGATTATCGACAACTTGCTCGTCACCCTGGTCGGCATGGCCGACATGATCATGGTCGGCCGGCTCGGCGCCGACGCAATCGCAGCCGTCGGGCTCTCCAACCAGCCAATGTTTTTTGCCCTCGCCAGCTTTATGGCCCTCAACGTTGGTTCAACCGCGTTGGTTGCCCGACTGGTCGGCGCGCGTGACCACGACGGCGCCAACTCAGCGGCACGGCAGTCGATGGTCATCAGCGCGATGCTGGGCGCTCTCATCGGCGTGATCGGGTTTACCTGGGCCCCGCAGATCCTTGCGTTTATGGGCGCGGAGCCCGATGCCATGGGCCGCGGCATCCCTTACCTCCGGATCGTGATGGTGGGAGTCCCTTTCAACGTCGTCGCGATGAATTTGACCTCGGTCATGCGCGGCGCCGGCGATACCCGGACGCCGATGAAGATCGGCCTCGTCAGCAACTTTGTCAACGTCTTCTTCAACTACGCCCTGATCTATGGTCACTTCGGCCTGCCCCGGCTTGAGGTCGCGGGCGCGGCGTATGCGACCCTCCTTGCCCGCGTGGTCGGGTGCATCCTGGTGATTGGTTTTCTTGCGACCGGGCGGTTCGTCATTTCTCTGCACCTCAAGGCCGACTACCGGCCCCGCCGGGAAACGATGGTCAGGATCATGCGCGTCGGCCTGCCGGCGGCGGTCGAACAGTTTGTCATGCGCGGCGGGCAACTGATGTTTGTGCGAATTGTTGCCAGCCTCGGCACGGTGGTCTACGCGGCGCATCAGGTGGCGATCAACGTCGAGTCGCTGTCCTTTATGCCCGGTTGGGGGTTTGCCGCGGCCGCAACCTCCCTGGTCGGCCAAGGGCTCGGCGCCAAACGACCTGATTGGGCCGAGCGGCTCGCGCGCGGCGCGGTCAAGTACGCGATGGTCATTGCAGTCGTGATGGGCGTCGTATTCTTCACCCTCGGTTACCCCATTGCCTCGCTCTACACCAACCTGCCCGAGGTCGCCACGGCCGCGGCCATGGTCTTGCGCCTCGTTGCCATTGTCCAGCCCTTTGCCTTGACCAACTTCACCCTCGGCGGCGCCTTGCGTGGTGCCGGCGACACCCGCTACACCCTGTTGGCGACCGTTATCGGGGTATGGGGCATCCGCCTACCGCTGGCGTACCTGCTGGTTGTGCGCGGCAACATGGGATTGCTGGGGGCTTGGATTGGCATGACGCTGGACATGTTTGTCCGCGCCCTGCTTGTCTATGCCCGCTTCCACACCGGCCGGTGGAAAAAGATCCGCGTCTAGTCCCTCGTCGCGCGCCCTCAACCACAAAACCGCCTATGGCCAACGTAACACGACAGGTTTGGCGCAAGGCCGAGCCGAAAGCCGTGCCATTACGTTTGGGTTAGGGAGGCGGCACAGTGTACAGCGTCCTCATCCGCAACGCGCGCATCGTCGACGGGTCGGGCAACCCGTGGTTCATGGGCGACCTCGGCATCGATGGCCAGACGATCGCAGGCGTAGGGCACCTCGGTGCGGTCCGGGCCGACCTGGTCATCGACGGGTCCGGGCTCGTCGTCGCGCCGGGGTTCATCGACATCCACACTCACTCGGATGTCCCCCTGCTTGTCGACGGTGACGGCCACGCGCACATCCGGCAAGGCGTAACGACCAACGTGATCGGCAATTGTGGTGGCTCGTCCGCACCGATGACCGACGAGCAAGCTGCCCAGGCCGGCCGGCAGCAATTTGACATGCCCGACTTTGTCTGGGATTGGCGATCGCTCGGGGACTACTTTGCCAGGCTGGAGCGGCAGGGTACCAGCCTCAATGTCGCGGCTCTGGTAGGGCAGGGCACGGTCCGCGGCGCCGTGATGGGCTTTGCGGACCGGCCGGCAACGCCCGGCGAGGTCGCGCAAATGGCGGAGATCGTGCGCCAGGCAATGCTTGATGGCGCCTTTGGACTGAGCACCGGGCTTGTCTACGTGCCCGGCAGCTACGCAGCAACCGACGAGATTATTGAGCTGGCCCGCGTAGCCGCGTCGTTTGGCGGCATCTACGCGAGCCACATCCGCGGTGAAAACGACACCCTCCTGACGGCGGTGGCCGAGGCGATCGAGATCGGCCGGGCCGCACGAATTCCGGTGCAGATCGCCCATTTCAAGGCGATGGGAAGGCACATGTGGGGGCGGAGCGTCGACTCCATCCAGATGGTGGACGAGGCCCGGAGCCAAGGCGTGGATGTCACCTGCGACCAGTACCCCTACAATGCCTCGGCGACCGGCCTCGGGTCGTTCCTGCCAGGTTGGGCACACGTCGGCGGCAGCGAGGCCCTCAAGCAGCGCCTTAGCGATCCGGCGACACGGGCCAGGCTCAAACGAGACATTCTCAACGGCGTCGACGGCTGGGTCAGCTTTCACAAGGGGGTCGGGTGGGACAACACCCTGATTACCCACGCACAGGACCACTCGCTGGAGGGACTGACCGTCAGCGAGATCGCGCACCGCCTCGGCAAGGACGAGTTTGATGCGGCGTTTGACATCCTCGCGGACAACTTGGGTCGAGTAAGCGTCGTCTACTTCACGATCGGCGACGAGGACATCGAGCGGATCATGCGGCATGACGCCGTGATGATCGGCTCCGACTCAAGCGCGGTGGCGGCCGAGGGCCCACTGGCCAAGGGCAAGCCGCATCCGCGGGCGTTTGGCACGTTTGTCCGCGTCCTTGGCGCCTATGTGCGGCAAAAAGGCGTGATCAGCTTGGAGAACGCCGTGCGCAAGATGACCTCATTGCCGGCGCAACGGCTTGGCCTGCCGGACCGGGGGTTGCTCCGGCCAGGAATGAAGGCGGACGTTGTCCTCTTTGATCCAGCCACGGTCGCCGACCAGGCAACCTACACGGATCCCATGCGTTACCCAGCCGGCATTGAGTACGTCCTGGTCAATGGTCGGCTTACCGTCTGCCGCGGCAAGCATCTCGGCATCCGGGCGGGCGCGGTGCTTCGTCACCCGCTCCCCAAGGGGGTTAGGTAATATGACGTCTGAGGCAAGTAAAACCAGCCGGAGGCTGGTCATTGGGCAAATCAGCCACGAGACCAATTCTTTCAGCCCGATCCGCACCGAGTTGCGCCACTTTGGGCAACGCGGTCACCTGGAGGGCGCCGCAATCCTCAAGGAGTACCGGGGCACCAAAACTCCGATCGGCGGCTTTATGGACTACGCCGACGCGCGGGGATGGGAGCTGGTGCCGACTGTTTCCGCCTCGGCGGTGCCTTCCGGGCTCGTTGCCGCCGAAGCCTACCAACTGCTGCTCAGCAAGCTGCTGGATGGCATCCGCGCGGCGGGCCCAGTCGATGGTGTCTTGCTCAGCCTACACGGCGCAATGGTTGTCGAAGGCATCCCCGACGCCGAGGGTGACATTCTCACCAAGGTCCGCGCGTTGGTCGGCTCTTCCGTGCCAGTTGCGTCTACCCTGGATTACCATGCCACCTTGACCGACACCATGGTCCAGGCCGCCGACGGGCTGTTTGGCTACAACACCTACCCGCACGTGGACGGCTACGAACGTGGTGTCGAGGCCGCCGACTTTGTGGCGCGCCTGATGGCCAAAGAGATCCGGCCGGTTAGCCATGTCGTCCGGCCGCCGCTTGCGCCGGGAGTCGTGCCTGCCCGCACAGGGTGGGGGCCGATCCAAAAACTGATGGCCGAGGCCTTTGCCTATGAGGGTCAACCTGGCGTGATCAACGTCAGCGTCTATGGCGGCTTTGTGTACTCTGACATACACGATGCTGGGCTTGCGTTCCTGGCAACGACCGACGGTGACGCCGACCTCGCCCGCCGGATTGCCGAAGACCTAGCCGCCAGGGCGTGGGCGATGCGGCATGAATTTGTCGCCAAGATGCTCAAGCCGATCGATGCTGTCCGCTACGCGATGGAGCGCCCGGCCGGACCGGTTGTGCTGGCCGATGTCGCCGATAATACGGGTGGTGGCGCCTCCGGCGATGGTACGGAGGTGCTGCGGGCCTTGCTGGAGCTACGGGCGCAGGACGCTGTGGTCATAACCATCCCTGATCCCGCGGCCGTCGAAACCGCCTTTGCCGCCGGTGTCGGCGGTGACTTTGACGGTTTGGTTGGCGGCAAGATCGACAACTTACATGGAAAACCGGTCCGTGTGCAGGGCAAAGTCCGGCTCCTCGCCGATGGGCGTTTTGTCCACCGCGGTCCGATGTCGACCGGCGTGGTCGGCTCCATGGGGCGCACTGCCGTCGTCGTCAGCGGCGGAGTGGAGATCATCATCAACGAACATCGCTTCCAGCCGCTTGATCCGGAGGTTGCCCGCTCGGTCGGTATCGACCCTGCCCAGCGCAAGATCGTCCTGGTCAAATCCTCGGTCCACTACCGGGCGTCCTACGAGCCGATCGCGGCCGAGATCGTCGAGGTTGACGGACCTGGTTTGAGCAGCCCAAACTTGGAGCGCTTCACCTTCAAAAACATCCGCCGACCTATCTTCCCGTTGGACGAGATGTAGCGATTACGGTCGGCTCCCGAGGATCCAGGCCTGCAACCGGCAACTTTGGCGCACGAGTGCTTGTCGGTTGCAGGCCGCTTGCCGCCAGGAACATTGCCCATCGCCTGCCCGTAGAGTATGACAACAGATTACCGGGGCCCCAGGAGATGAGGCGATAGCATGCGGCAGCCAGAGATCGATGACAAGCACGCACGGACACGGCGTGAGCGCCTTGAGGACATATGGCTGACCATTGCACTTCTTGCCAGCGTGGCCGTTGTTTTCCTGACCGCGCATGTCGTCACCGGCGCGCTCATATTCCTGGTGACTGGCGTGGTACCCGTCCTCGGTGGCAGGCTGGTCGCCGCCGTCGAACGCCGCCGTTATACGATCACCGAGTTTGACCGGCTGGGTTCGCGCGACTTCATCAAGGCACTGGCGGCGCGCTTCCGGGCGCAGGGATATCGGGTACGGTTTGCCCCAGCCCAAGCTGGCCAAGGGTACGACTTCCTGCTGCGCCGCGGCCGGCAGCGAGTGGCCGTCCAGGTGCGCCCGGGGGAGGGCCGCGTCGATGCGACGGCCGTCGATCTGCTTGCAGCCGCGACCTTGCGCCGGCACGCCACGGAAGGCTGGCTGATAACCAACGGCGACTTTGCCCCTGCGGCCCGGGCGGCCGCCTCCGGGCGGGACTTGGTCCTTTGGGATCGTCTACGGATCGCGGGGTTTCTCATGGAAACCGCTGCCGGACCAGTTGCCTCAACTAGCCCCGCTGCGGAGGAGTAGGTGCTTCGAACACGAAAATATCCTCCTGGCACCAATCGGGCTGTCCGCGGCACAGCAAGTTGCCACGGTGCGGCACTACAGCATAGGGGGGATCGTTCTGAGCGTTACCGCCACGCAAGCGATCAAGTTCATCGACAACAACCAAAAGTACCTGACCGACATCTCCGACAAGATCTGGGGCTACGCGGAGCTGGCCCTGCACGAGGACAAATCCGCTGAGCTGTTGGTCAAGGAGCTCAAGGCGCAGGGTTTCCAGGTAACCACCGGTGCCGGCGGCATGCCAACCGCCATCGTTGCTGAGTGGGGACAGGGCAAGCCGGTGATCGGTTTCCTCGCCGAGTACGATGCTTTGTCTAACGTCTCGCAGCACCCAGTTCCACACCGTGACCCCGTGATCCCCAACGGCCCAGGGCATGGGTGCGGCCACAACCTACTCGGTACCGCCGCGTTCGGCGCGGCCGTCGCCCTTAAGCAAGAGCTCGCGGCGCGTGGACTGCCCGGTACAGTGCGGTTCTACGGGTGTCCTGCCGAGGAAAACTTGTCCGGCAAGGCCTTCATGGCGCGGGATGGCGTGTTCAGCGGCTGCGATGTGGCGCTGACCTGGCATCCAAGCTCGATCAACCGGGTACGGACAGGCAGCTCGCTCGCCAACAACGCAGCCTACTTCACCTTCTACGGCAGGGCGGCCCATGCGGCCGGCGATCCGTTCAACGGCCGCAGCGCCCTCGACGCGGTTCAGCTGATGAACATGGGCGTTGAGTTCCTGCGCGAGCACATGCCACCTCGGTCGCGCATGCACTACGTCATCACCAACGGCGGTGGCCAGCCCAACGTCGTGCCGCCCGAGGCGCAGGTATGGTACCTCGTGCGCGCCGCGCGCCGCGACGCCGTCGACGAGCTCTGGGAGCGCGTGATCAAGTGCGCTAACGGCGCCGCCGAGATGACCGAGACCACTTACAAGATGGAGCTCCTCAAGGCGATCTACAACGTGCTGCCCAATACCGTGCTCGAAGACGTGCTGGAAGGCGCCTTCAAGCGGGTCGGCCCCCCGACCTTTACGGCTGAGGACCACGCGTTTGCCGAAGAGATCTCCAAGACCGTGCCGCAGAAGCAAAAAGCGGATGCGCTGCGCGAAAACCATGTGCCGGATGAGTGGGCCGACAAGACGCTCAACGATGCGGTCCTCGACCGTCCGGCGATCGAGGATGAGCCCAAGGGATCGACCGACGTGGGCGACGTCAGCTGGTGCTGCCCGACCGCCCAGATCGGCACCGCTTGCCAGGCAATGGGTACGCCCGGCCACTCCTGGCAGTATGCCGCACAGGCCGGCATGAGCATCGGTCACTCCGGCATGCTCACCGCCGCCAAGGTCCTCGCCGAAGCAGGCTATGTCCTTGCCACGAGCCCGGACCTCGTCGCCAAGGCCAAGGCCGAGTTTGACAAGCGGACCGAGGGACGCAGCTACAAGTGCGCCATGCCGCCCGAGCAAAAACCGGCGTTCCACGTCTTTGCCAAAAAGGACAAATAGTGCAGTACGCGGATCGGCCGTCGTCTTAGCCGGCGACCGGCTGCCGCGTAAGGGTGTACGGAGAGGGAGGGGGATGCCCCTCCCTCTTGGCAACTGGAGGTGTTAGCGGTGATGAGCCCGGCAACCACTGGCCGGCGACGGATGGCGCAGCGCAAGCCCTCATCGTCCATCTGTCTCTCAGTAGTCTTGGTCTTGGCCTGCCTTGCAGTTGTTGGTCTGGCTGGCTGTCGCCCCAAACCGCCGGAGATCACGTCTTTCGCCGTCAGCCCATCGCTTGGCGACACGGGCGGGTTCACGATCCTGGGCGACGCCGCCCTGTTCAGCGTGACTGCCAAAAACACGGTCAAGGTCGAGTTCTATCTTGCGGCGACGGGCACGGGACAGGAAGGCCAACTGATGCATACCGACGCCACGGGCCAGGATGGTTTCCTGTGGACGTGGGTTGTGCCTGAGTTTACGATGGGACACGTCTGGGCCAAGGCCTACAACGGCCCGGGCGAGTCGGTCCAATCCGAGTTGATTGGCGTCTACCGTGAGGGCGGCAGCGGCGGCTGATAGCTACCGTCAGGCGGCGAGTTGCGCCGCCATCGCAATTGCATGCCGGCCTGACCGAGCCGCACCCTGCGCCAGCGACGCTCAGGCCGGTTTGCCTTTGCCCTCGTTGACCAGCAAGGTGAAGACGTCCGGTCGCGAGTAGTGGCCAACGACGTCAAAGTCAAGGCGGCTGGCCGGGACCGCGCTGAGGTCGAGGTCGGCGACCAGGATTGCTTCGCGGTCCCAGACGGGCTCAACCACATAGTCGCCCATCGGCCCCACGATGGCGCTGCCGCCACGGGACATCACTTGTGGCTGATCGGCAAGCTCGTCATAGCATGCCAAATCCTTCGGGTACATGTCCTTGGTCACGTATTGGTTGCAGGATAGCACATAGCAGCGGCCCTCCTGGGCGATGTGCCGGATTGTCGCCTGCCAGCGTTCTCTTTGATCCGCGGTCGGTGCGAGGTAGATGTGCACGCCCTTGGCATACATCGCGGTGCGCGCGAGCGGCATGTAGTTTTCCCAGCAGATCAGGCCGCCGACCGTGCCAAAGGGGGTGTCGATCGTCGTCAATGTGCTGCCGTCGCCTTCGCCCCAGATCAACCGCTCGGCGGCGGTGGGTTTGAGTTTGCGGTGCTTGCCCAGCAGCGTGCCATCGGGGCCAAAGTAGAGCAGGGTGCAGTAGAGCGTGCCGCCACCCGATTCGGTGCCCCGCTCGATGACCCCGATCGCGACGTACGCGCCCGCCGCGCGGGCCGCATTTCCCAAGAGGCTGGTGACGGGCCCTGGGACTTCGATCGAGTTTTGCCAGTACCGCAGCCAGTCGGCGCGGCCCGCCGCTGTGCGCTCCCCAACCCGGTGGCCAAAAGCAAGGCCGCGCGGGTAGGCGGGGATCAGCGCCTCGGGCAGCAGGATCAGCTGCGCGCCCTGGGCGCCTGCCTCACCGATTAGTTGGACAGCCTTAGCAGTCGTGGCATCACGGTCCATGATCACCGAACCGGCCTGGATAACCGCAACCCTGACCTTGCCCTGCAAATCGCTCATCAATCAAGCCTCCTCGATGTCTGACGCGCGGGTGCGCAACTATCAATGGACTACACGAAATCGGGGTCCTTGCTCAGGTGTTTTAGCCGGTCCTTGTGCCGCTTGGCGTTACGGCGCTCCCTCTCGGCAAAGGCGGTTGCCGCCGCAAGCTCGTCAAGCACGGCGTCGTCATCACCGTCGTTGGGGAGCGAGCGACTCGCCACTTCGGCGCTGCGCGCAGCCTTTGTCGCGCGGGCAGTCTCCCGGGCGATTTTGCCTTGCTCGTGATCGTAGGCGTGCGGCACGGGATGAATGCGCTCATAGCTTTTGTACTTCTCGTCCATCAGGGGTGACACGCACCTCGCTTGAGTTTTCTCAATCATAGCAGACTGCGCGGCCAAAGGAGATGGGCCCCCGGCAGGTGAAACCACAACGGAGTTTTGTCATTCTGATCAGTGGGGGGTACACGATGACGGTCAAGGCACAAGCCGCGATCAGCTACATCGACGCCAAGCGGGGTCTGATCACCGGTCTCGCCGATAAGATGTGGGACTGGGCCGAGCTGGCGCTGTGGGAGACCAAGTCGGCAGCCGCGCTCGAAGAGGCGCTGGCGGCGGAGGGATTTACGATTGAGAGCGGCGTTGCCGGGATGCCCACGGCTTTTGTCGCCACCTGGGGCCAGGGTACGCCGGTAATTGGCTTCCTTGCCGAGTACGATGCGTTGGCGGGGCTGTCACAGGAGGTCGCTACCACGCGTCAGGAGCGCGCATCTGGCCAGCCGGGCCATGGTTGCCAGCACAACCTGCTCGGCGCCGGTACGTTCGGCGCGGTGATCGGGCTCAAACGCCAGATGGAGCAGCAGGGATTGGCGGGCACGATCAAGTTCTTCGGCTGTCCAGCCGAGGAAAACCTCAGTGGCAAAGCTTTCATGGCCCGCGACGGTATATTCGACGGCGTTGATGCCTGCTTTACCTGGCACCCCAGCTCCACCAACAAGATCTGGTCGTTTTCCAGCCTGGCCAACAACGCGGCCAACTTCTCTTTCCATGGACGCGCCGCGCATGCTGCCGGCGACCCGTTCAACGGACGCAGCGCCCTGGACGCGGTCCAGTTGATGAATATGGGCGTCGAGTTCTTGCGCGAGCACATGGTCCCCAAGGCGCGGGTGCATTATGTAATCACCAACGGCGGTGGCCAGCCCAACGTCGTCCCGCCGGAGGCCAAGGTGTGGTATCTGGTCCGCGCCCCCCAGCGCGATCAGGTCGACGAGTTGTGGCAACGCGTCATCAATTGCGCGCGCGGTGCTGCCGAGATGACCGAAACCACCTTTGACATCGAACTGCTCAAGGCGATCTGGAACCTGTTGCCCAACGAGACGCTTGAGATCGTGCTGCACGATGCGTTTAAGCGGGTCGGGCCGCCCCAGTTTGGCCCGGCGGAGATCAAGTTTGCTGAAGAGATCACGGCTACCATCCCCCCCGCGGTCAGGGACGGGATGCTGCGCGAGGAAAAGGTCCCGGAGAGCGAGTGGGGCAAATTCCTCAACGACACGATCCTGGATCGCGACCCCAACGCGGAGCCGATCTCGGGCTCCACCGACGTGGGCGATGTCAGCTGGTGCGCTCCGACCGCGCAATTTGGTACCGCATGTGCCGCATTTGGCTCACCCGGTCACTCCTGGCAGCTCGTCGCCCAGGGCGGGATGGGCATCGGCCACGAGGGCACAATCACTGCGGCCAAGGTCATGGCGGAGGCCGGCTACGAACTGCTCACCAATCCGGAGGCCCTGCAAATGGCCAAGGACGAATTCCAGCGCCGGACCAAGGGCGCCAAGTACCAGTGCGCAATGCCGGCCGATCAAAAACCTGCCTTCCACCAGTTTGCGCCAAGCAAAGGCAAGCAGTAGGGGGCGACCGATCTACTTACCGTACGGCGCCAGTGATGCGGCCGCCGGTATAGGAGGCGGCTGCGCTGCTTAAGGTACAGTGCGAGTGATGCAGCCGCCGGTACTACAGCAAACCAAGTGGGGACGACGGATGTCGTCCCCACTTGGTTTGCGCCCACGCATCTCCGCGCATTTCGGGCCCTCGCCGCGCCTAGGTCACCTCGTCTGCAATGCGTAAGGCGAGCGTCGCCGTAAACTGGCCGTACGTCCTCTCCGCCGCGACCCGGCAGCCAAGCTCATCCAGCCTCGCCGCCAGGTCATAGTCGAGATAGCTGCGATAAGCGCTCATTTCCAGCGTCTCGACGAGGCGGGTCGCCCAGTGGAGCGCCTGACCACGCCGGAAATCGATGATCAGGACGCCAACGCGGCAGACCCGCACCATCTCTGCCAGGGCCTGGCTGCGATACGGGTCCGGGATTTCGTGCAGCATCATCGCCGCACAGGCATAGTCAAAGCTGTCTGGGCTGAAGGAAAGCTCCGCCGCATCCATGACGGCAAAGCTGATCGGATCGGCGCCGGCCTTGCTGCGTGCGACGCGGATCAGGGCCGGGGAGAGGTCGACGGCAGTCACCGAGGCGCCGGCGCTGGCGAGCGCAAAGGCAAGGTTGCCCGTGCCGGTGCCCACGTCCAGGATCGTCTTGTCGCGTAAGTCACCCAGCAGCGCCACCCCGACGGCAGTGATCTCCCTAGTGTGGCCCTCGACGAACCGGTCGTAATACGGCGCCAGTAGCCGATAGATGCGCTCCTGCCGCCGATGATAGCACGGCGCAGTACGTGTGCCGCCCGGACTACCAGGGGGATGTGCAGCTGGGCTGCGGCTATCGCTCAAGCGGCTCGCCCGTCCCTTGGTCAGCGTACGTCGCCAGCGCACGGCCCAGCCGGCGCATCGCCTCAACCAGCGTTGCGGGAGGATGAGCGGCAAAATTGAGGCGCGCAAATTGCTCGCCTTCGGCCGGTTGGGCAAAAAACGCGGGGCCCGGCATGTACGCCAGGCCCGCCGCGCAGGCCTTTGGCAGTAGGGTGGAGGCCTGGACACCGTCCGGCAGGCGCAGCCACGCAAAGAGGCCACCTTGGGGTGCGGCAACGATCCTGGCGCCAGGCGGGAGATGGTCCCTCGCTGCCTGCAGCAGGGTGTCACGGCGTCGCCGGTAGGCACGCCGGGAACGGTCGAGGTGTTCCTGGTAACGCCCGACGTTAAGGTAGGCGGCTAGCCCCCGTTGGAGCAGGTTGGAGGTGGCCAGGTCCTGTGACTGCTTGAGCTGCGCGAGATGGCGGTAGACCGGGCCGTCCGCGACCAGGAAGCCAATCCGCAACCCAGGCATCAGCAGCTTGGAAAACGTCCCCGTGTAGATCACCGTGCCGTCAGGGTCGATTGCCTTAAGCGCGGGTTGCGCTCGTCCCTCGTACCGCAGATCTCCGGCATAGTCGTCTTCTAAGATGGCGACGTCATGCCGCGCGGCCGCGGCGACCAGCGCATTGCGGCGCGGTGCGGCGAGCGTCGCCCCAGTCGGGTTGTGAAAAGTCGGCATGGTGTAGATCAACTTTGGCCGGTGCCTGGCCAGGATCTCCTCCAGGCCGTCGGTCTGCATGCCGCGCTCATCGATCGGCACGCCGATCACCGTGAGCCCGAGCATCCTAAACAGCTGCAGCGCACTGCTGTAGGTTGGCTGCTCGACGAGCACCGCATCGCCAGGGACGGTCAGCAAGCGCGCGACCAGGTTGATGGCCTGTTGTGCGCCAGTTGTGATCAAGATGCTATCCGGTCGGGCGTAGAGGCCCTGGCTGACCAGTAGATCGGCAAAGATGCGTCGCAGCGGCAGATAACCGGCCTGATCACCGTATTCGAGCGCGTCGCTGCCATCGGTCCGGAGCGTCTCCTGCAGGGCTTTGCGGAATGTCACAGCGGGGAACAACCTTGGGTCGCCAGCCCCCGTCGAAAGGTCGATGGGGCCTGGGTGCAAGCCAAACGCCAGGGCCTGCCGCATGCCGGCGGTGCTGAAGGAATACGCCGCCTCGGGCAGCCTGGTCTGCCATGCCGGCCAGGCCTGCGCGGTCGCCTCATCCTGCGGCATCGGCAGCAGCCGCGCCGGCGGTTGGACGTAGCTGCCGCTGCCCATCCTCGACGCGATCAGGCCGTCAGCACGCAACTCGGCATAGGCGGTTTCGATGGTCAGGCGGTTGACTCCAAGGTCCCGGGCAAGCTGGCGCGTGGCCGGCAGGCGTGCGCCCGGCGCAAGGCTACCTGTGCCGATCGCCTGGCGCAGGTAGGCCTCAATTTGCCGGTAGAGCGGCACGCCATCTTGACGGTTGAGCGGAATCCGCATCGCCAGTCCTCCTGTCCAAGTGGCCCGGTCGCAAATGTCCGTTGGTGGACCTTGTGACCATACCAGTTGTGACGCCACAATGCCTGCAGGCGGGTGCGTCAGGTGCCGCCAGCGATCAAAAGCCGGGAGATGGATCCATGAAACCTCTGCCAGCCCATCGCGCCGCTTCGGGTTATGCCGCCGGTCTTGCCAGTGCGGCAGTGTTGTGCACAACGTCTATTTTCATCAGGCACCTGACGGAGGCCTACCGCATGCCCCCGCTGGTCCTGGCGTTTTGGCGCGATTTGTTCCTGGTGCTGACGTTGGCAGGCGTTATGCTCATCGGGCACAGGCGGGATCTCCTGAGAGTCCCCAAGGGTCACATGTTCTATCTTGCCGCGTACGGATTTGTGCTCGCCACGTACAACGGAGTGCTGACCCACTCGGTGGCCGCCAATGGCGCCAGCATCTCGACCATCCTGGTGTACACGTCGGCTGTGTTTACAGCCCTGCTTGGCCGCTTCCTGCTGGGCGAGCGCCTGGGTCGAGCGCAATGTTACGCCATCGGCCTCTGCCTTGCCGGGTGTTGGCTGGTTGCAGGGGTCTCCGCCAATGATGCGCGCGGAGTGGGTCTGATTGGCGCGGCAGTTGGGGTGGCCTCGGGATTGGCTTACGCCGTTTACAGCCTGATGGGCCGCAGTGCCACCACGTCACGCGGACTCAATCCCTGGACGACTTTGCTCTATACTTTCGCTTACGCCGCAGCGTTCTTGCTCGCGGCAAATGCCGTCTCCTCCTTGGGGTATGGTCTGCCGGGCGCGGCAAGGTCGATGGACGAAATCTTCTGGCTCGGCAGCCAGACCTGGGGATGGGCGTATCTGGCCATCCTCGGTGGGGGACCGACGCTGCTGGGCTTTGGGCTATATGGCGTCACCCTCAGCCTGCTCCCGTCGAGCGTGGCCAATCTCCTGGTGACAGCCGAGGTGCCCCTGACCGCGTTGTTGGCGTTTGGCCTGCTTGGCGAGCACCTGACGTTGGTTCAGCTTGCCGGGAGCGTGCTCGTTCTTGCCGGGGTGATCGTCATTCGCCGTTGGGAGGTTCGTTAGCTCCCCTTGCTGAATCCCCGAGGGTAGTGGCGCGCGGCACTGCGTCACCCGGGGAGGCTTCACGATGCAGATGGCCGTGCGTTACGCAGGCATTGAGTTAAAACATCCGATCATGGCGGCAGCCGCGGGGATCACCGCGACAGTCGATCGCATGCGGCGCGCCGAGGACGCCGGGGTCAGCGCTGTATGCGTCAAGTCGCTGTTTGAAAACCCGATTCCCAGGCGCGGCGACCCGACGCCGCACATGCATGTCATCCGGCATGGCCGTGGTCAGCGGGCCCTGACCCTATACTCCTACGAGCAGGCGGCTCACCTTGACGAGTATGCCTATGCCGATCTGATCCGCCAGGCAAAACAGGCGGTTGCCATCCCGGTGATCGCCAACATTGACTGCGCCACCCCTGAGGCCTGGGCGCGCTACGCCCGCCTTGTCGAGCAGGCCGGAGCGGATGCCGTCGAGGTCAAATCGTGCCCCCACGGCGAGCACATGATGAGCGGCGACGAATTGGCGGCCACGGTCGCTCACGTCAAGTCCCTGTTGCACATCCCCGTGATCGCCAAGATGCCGAGCCAACTCACCAATCCCTATCGCTCCGCCCTCGACCTTGCTGCGGCGGGCGCCGACGCCCTGGTCATGTTCAACCGCCACTCCGGTCTCGACATCGACGTCGTCAACTGCCGGCCGATCATGCACGGTGGGTTTGCGGGCCATGGCGGACCTTACTCGATCTACTACCGTTTGCGCTGGATCGCCCAGCTCGCGGACCAATTGGAGATTGCGATCTGCGGTACTGGCGGGGTCGCCACCGGCGAGGACGTGGCAAAATACGTGTTGGCCGGGGCCACCTGTGTCCAGCTGGCGACCGCCGCGATCGTCGAAGGATACGGAGCTTTCGCGCGGATCATCCGGGAGTTTTCCGAGTGGATGGAGCGCGGGGGGCATGCCGACCTCGCGTCGGTGCGCGGGCTTGCGGCCAGGCGGCTCCTCGGCATCGCTGAGGTCGAGCGTCGGCAAAGGGTCAGGGCGGAGATCGATGCCTCTGCCTGCACTGCGTGTGGTCTCTGCGAGCGTGTCTGCATCTACGGAGCCGCACGGAGCGTTGGCCCTGCGAGCTTTGCGGTTGGGACTGATTGCGTCGGCTGCGGCCTGTGCGTGGACCTCTGTCCGGCGGCAGCGATCAAGCTGGTTGACCTGGGCTGATCGACTGTTGCCGGCGAGGTTTCGGCAGTGGTATCGCAATGCAGTGGGTGCTGGATTTGCGCGCGGGAGATAGAGATTGGGGGACATCAGCATGGGGATGGTCGATTGGCGCAGCACGAGCCCGGAGATAGCAGGTAGCGGCGCTCGGGTCGCGGTGATCAACATCGGATCGGTGGAGCAGCATGGAGCGCATTTGCCGGTGGGCACCGATACGATCATCGGTGAGCACATCGCGCGCAAGGTCGCAGAGGCGTTGGGCGCCTATCTCTTGCCGTCCTTTGCCGTCGGCAACTGCCAGGAACACATGGGACGGGCGGGCACGGTGTGGATCAAGCCGCAGACGATGTTTGCTGTCGTGACGGACGTTTGCCTTAGTCTCAAGGAGCAGGGATTTAGCCGGATCGTGATCATCCCAACCCACGGCGGGCTTTGGATTCTTAAACCGGCGGTCCGCGAGATCAACCTCAACCACCCGGATTTGGTGGTGCTGCTTGTGCCGGACTTCTCCACCGGGTCTGGCGAGGAGGTCCTGACGGGCGAGGGGATGGACCTCCATGCCGGCGAGGTCGAAACGTCGATGATGCTGCACATCGACCCGGGCGCGGTTAAGATGGAGCTTGCGGTTGATGCACACCCCGCTGCCGGCAGGGAGTACCTTGACTATGCCGCCATGGCACAGATCAGCCCGAGCGGTGTGTGGGGGGCCGCGACGCACGGCACGGCGGCCAAGGGCAAGGTGCTGCTGGAGCGGCGGGTGGCCTCAATCGTGGCGTACTGCAACGAGACCTTTGCCGCAGTTGATCGGCTGCGGCAACTGGACTGACAGGGAGGCGGACCGATGAGACTGCATGGAATCATCCCGGCGATGGTGCTGCCGATGACCGAGGACGCACGGATCGATGAGCCGGCTTTGCGCAACTACTGCGAGTGGCTGCTTGCCCAGGGCCCGCACGGCCTGGCGATCAACGTCGATACCGGCGAAGGACCGCATCTGTGGCCGGAGGAAAAGACCGAAGTCATCCGCATCGTCGTCGATGTTGTGCGTGGCCGCGTGCCTGTGATCGCGGGGCTTGGGGCGTCGTTTACCGAGCAAGCCGTGCGTGCGGCCCGCGAGGCCGAGGCGGCAGGGGCGGATGGGTTGTTAGTCTTCCCGATCTCGGTCTGGCGCGGCAGGCCGTTGCCGCCGGACCTTGTGTATGACTACCATAAGGCGGTGGCAGATGCGGTTTCGTTGCCGTTGATCGCGTTCCAGCTGCAAGACGCCTTGGGCGGAGTTGAGTTTGACCTGCCGACGCTGACCAGGTTGTTCGAGATCCCCCAGGTTATCGCGATCAAGGAAGCTGCGTTTGACGCCAAAAAGTACCTGGAGGTTGTGCGTCACCTGCGATCATTGCCGCGCGAAGTCGCCGTCCTGACCGGCAACGACAACTTCATCCTGGAGTCCTTTGTGCTCGGCGCGGATGGCGCTCTAATCGGCTTTGGCACATTAGCCACCAGCCAGCAGGTTGCGATGTATGACGCATGGACCCGCGGCGACCACGAAACCGCCTTTGCCCTCGGGCGTCGCATCCAGAGGCTGGCGGACGTCATCTTTGCGCAACCGGTGCGCGACTACCGTGTGCGCACCAAGGAAGCGCTCGTCATGCAAGGCGTAATTCCGCGAGCGACAGTGCGAGCACCGTTGATGCCGGTCGATGAGGCGGAGCGGGACCGGATCCGGGTCGCCCTGGCTGAGGCTGGTCTGCTGTAGGCACGATCGCTGGCATCTAGCCGGCAGTACTCAAGATGGAGCTGACAAGTTGATGCGTTTTCTCAAGCGGCACGCCGTTATCCTGATCCTCGCGGCGTGCGTGGTAATCGCGGCGATAGCCAGTGCACCTACTTTTGCCGGACGTGCCGTCGATGCGAGCCTCGGCGAGCTCGATGTGACGGTCAAGTCTTTTGGCCTGGTCAGTCACTTGCCGGATTTTGGCCGCTCCCTTTACCGGATGACCGTGGTCCTGACCAATGGGGGCACGTTGCCCGTCCAGTACCGGGCGACCGGGCTGATCGTCAAGTTTACGGCTAGTCACACGCTCGGTGCCAACGGCGACGACCGGGGTGCGCTCGCGCCGGGGGCGTCGGTTGAGCTGGTGCGGGAGTTTTCGCTGCTTGAGGCGGTTGTGCGCGATTTGAGGGCGGCAGGCACGATGGACGTCGACTGCCAGCTGTCGCTTGAGATGACGGGACGCTGGGCATTCTGGACCGTCGACCGTGGTGTCGAGGCCAGCTTTGCCCACCGGATGCTGTTTGACTGACAGGATCGGCTGACAGAACCAACTAGACGAGAACAAACGTGCCGCGCAGCGGCGACGCGGACGGATTGTGCCGCTGCAGGTAGGCGCGCACCACCTGGACGGTCCGCTCCGGCAGGTTGCGGCGGCCGCTGCCGTATTTGGCCGGCACGCCCTGGTTGGTGATAAATGCCGCGGTGTAGGTGCGATCACGTTCAACTGGTTCGTTGCCGACAAACAATGCCTGGATCCGCCCGCCGGCGGGGTTTTCCAGTTTGACGTACGCCTTCAAGCCTAGGCAACGCTTGACGTACCCGCCCATCTGGTTGTAGGGATCCGGGGCAAAGGTAAGTTCCAGGTTTTCTCCCAACATGTCCAGCAGTTCTTGCCCGGTCAATTCGACCATGGAAACCGGCGGGTTGACCGGCACCATATTGTGCAGGTCGTTGATCGTCACCGGTCCGGGTGCGACCGGGGCGCAGTACCGCCAGCCGTTGGAAAAGGCCAGCTCGGCCCCCGTGTGCTCGAGCAAGGCTTGGAGCAGCAGATTGTCGAGGGTTGACTCGAGGATTGAGCCGCGGTCAAGGGCTGTGGTCGTCTGCCCAACGACCTCACCGAGCTGCTCGGCAAACGGCGCGAGCGCCTCCCGCACGAGGGCCTCTACCGCCGAGTCTGGTGGAACATCGGCGCCAACCTCGAGCAGCTCGTGCTGGTGGTCAACGATTCTCCCCGCCTCAACCCGCAGATCCAGCCGCCCCATAAACGACCCATGGCATCCCGATTGGATAATCAGAGTGTCGCCCGCAACAAACGGCCTAGTCAGGCGATTGTGGGTGTGACCGCTCAAGCACACGTCGACACCGGGCACCTCTTGCACGAGCTTGACGTCTTGCGCAAACCCAAGGTGCGACAGGAGGACGACGAGGTCAACGTGATCTTGGTGGCGTAGTTGGTGGATCAGCGCCGGCAGTTCATTGTTGCCAAGGGTAAAGCGCAGTCCCTGGCTAAAGTGCGGCGGCATCGTCTTGTCCACGATATTGCAGGCAAGGCCGACGATGCCGATGCGCAGCCCGCCGGCCTCGCGCACCAGTGTGCTCTCAAACGGCCGATCGCCGGACCCAGCCGCGAAGATGTTGGCTGCCAGTACGGGGTAGGCCAGCTCATTGGCGCGGGCCTTGAACTCGGCCGGCCCGTAGGCAAACTCCCAGTGCGGCGTCATCGCGGCGATACCCATCTGGTTAAGGATGGGGATCATGACTCGTCCGGCGGTCGCGACGGCCGGGTAAGTGCCGTGCAGGGTGTCACCGCAGTCGAGCAACAGGCAGTTGTCTTCGCCAGCGTCTTGGCGGATTGCCTTTGCCACGGCGGCCAGCCTGGCAAAGCCCCCGGCCGGTCGGATGACGGTCTGTCCGGCCGTCCAGAAAAGCTCCGGGTGCAGGTCAAGATAGGCATGGGTGTCGTTGATCTGCATCAAGGTTACCTGGCGCGAGGATGACTTTGCGGCGTTCATTGGTAGCCCTCCTCTAACGGATCGTAACGATGTAATGCTCACCATCCCACTCAACGATGCAGCCGAGCAGCTCGCTGACGTAGCGGGCGGGGACCATCGTGCGCTCGTTGCGGATGACGGCGGTTGTATCCATGAAGACAGCTCGATTATTGACGATCGCCAGGGTGCTATCGATCCGCAAGGTGACCTTCAGCTCGCCGCGCACCATGGTTACAACTCGTTGGACGTCATCCCAGGCCAGCTCCGCTCCAAGTGCTTCGCCAATCGCGCGCACCGGCACCATCGTGCGGTTGTTGGCGTCGATGTACGGTGGCGAGTCAAAGTGGAGCACAACGTTGTTAGCGACCACGGTCACCTGGCCGGGCCGGCTGCCATCTCCGTAGATCAGGTACCGCTCGCGGGTTGTCTTGAAGGCTGCGAGTTCTTGCGCGTACCGCGCCTCGATCTCGCGCGGCGACAAGCCGGCCTCAAGCCACTGGCCGACGCGGTTTGTCCCCATCACCTTGTCGAACATCACCATTGCTGCCGGCCCAGAGCCGCTCCTGGGCACGGCAAAGTCGGTCAGCCGCTTGGCGTAGGCGAGGGCATACAGCCCAGTCTTGGCGGGATTAAAGGTCCGATAATCGGTGATCAGCAACCTCACCCCGCCAACGCCACCGATCGTTTCAGGCACAAAGTAGACCCCCGGCAGATCCGGTCCCAGCAGCCAGTAGGCAAAGAGCTGCGGGTCGATGCCGCGGCCGCCGATCCATTTGAACTTATCCTGCTGGTAAATGCCCGTGCCCTCGCCGAGCCCGGTCGCCATGTAGCCAAACACTGAGTCAAGGTCAGGCACATTTGGCGACGACGGAACCCAGGCGAGACCGGTGTCTTGAAAGATCATCTGGCGGCTGTAGCCTTCCATTGGTACTACTGTCAGATCGGCGGCGATAAGGCGGTTGAAGTACTGACTCAGTTCGCCAACCGTCATCCCATGCGCCATCGGCAGGTTATCCACGCCGACAAAGGTCTTGTATTCGTCCTCGAGCACCGGGCCCTCGACGGTGGTGCAGCCGAGAGGGTTGGGTCGATCCAGTACCACAACCGGGATACCGGCCGTCTGAGCAGCGCGCATAGCATAGTTGAGCGTCGAGATATATGTGTAGGTGCGGGCCCCGATGTCTTGGATGTCGTAGAGGAGGACGTCAATGCCCTCCAGCATTGCCGGGGTAGGCATGCGTGTTGCACCGTACAGGCTATAAACCGGAATGCCGAGCTCAGGATGAGTGTAAGACGACACGTATTCGCCGGCGAGCGCTTGGCCATCGATGCCGTGTTCAGGCGCATAGAGGGCGGCCAGGCTGATCCCAGGGTCGGTCGCCAGGATGTCGATCAGGCTGCGGCCCTGTGAATCAACCCCCGTTTGGTTGGTGATCAGGCCGACCCGCCGGTCGGCAACCAGATGCCGGTATCGCGCCAGCAGCACTTCGTTACCGAGTTTGAAGGGCGGTAGACCAGCGAGCACGTCCGAGCTGGTTGCTGCTGGGGCCGCAAATGCCGCGCTCCCGACGATCATGCTGGCGACCAGCAGCAGCATCAGCGCGTTCGCCGGAGTGCGCGTCGACGGCCGTGCCATCCTTGTGGACGTGGACATGCGGATGACCTCCTTGATCTGCTGCAGTACTATGACGTAGGTAACCTCATAGCCTGCATCACGGCGATGATCGCCGCCTGGAACGAAGCAAAACGGGGCAGGGGCAGCCATCCTTTGCGCTGAATCCAACCCTGAGTCGCCGGCACGGCGAGACGGCCGGCGCGGTTTCACAGCCAATTGCCAGGAGGCGATGCTATGCCGACCGCAAGTTTTGACCGCTACTATCTTTACGGCGAAGTCACCGATTACCTCAAGGATCTTCAGGCACAGCACCCCAACCTCGTTAGCCTTGGCAGCATGGGCAAGAGCTACGAGGGCCGCGACATCTGGATGGTGACCATAACTGATCTGGCCACTGGACCTGCCGCCCAAAAACCCGCAATGTATGTTGACGGCAACATCCATGCGGGCGAAGTGACCGCCTCAATGACCTGCCTCTATGCGATCAATCATCTGGTGACCAACTATGGCAAGGACGAGCGCGTCACCGACCTGCTGCGCCGCAGGGCCTTTTACATTGCGCCTCGCGTCAACCCCGACGGTGCCGAGCTGTACCTGACGACGCCGACCATGTTGCGCAGTTCGGTGCGCATCTGGCCGGACCAGTGTCTGACGGACCTGCCCGGTCTACACCCGGCCGACGTCGATGGCGACGGCCTGATCATGGAGATGCGCGTCAGAGACGATGAGCTCGGCGAATGGCGTGTCAGCGACCGCGATCCGAGGCTTATGGTGCCGCGTTGCCCGGATGATCGGGGCGGGGCATACTACCGGATCTACCCAGAGGGCCTGATTAAGGACTACGAGGGCCAGCCGTTTGATATCCGGCCGGTGCCTTATGGGCTGGACATGAATCGCAACTTCCCGTCCAACTGGAAGCCCGAGTTGCGCGGCGGCGGCGAATACCCTGCGCAAGAGCCCGAGACGAGGGCCATCGTCGACTTCATCCTCGGCCATCCAAACATCGGCGGCCTTTTGGCATTTCATACCTCCGGCGGCATCCTTTTCCGAGCGCCTTACGGGTACACCGACGCCGAAATGGATCCCGACGACCTTCGCATCTACCTGGAAATCGCCATGCTCGGCACGCAGGACTCCGGCTACCCTGAGGTCGCGTCCGGCCGTGGCTACGGCTCGACGATCGTCGAGTGGGCGTACGAGCACCGCGGCATCATTGGCTTCACCCCGGAGCTTTGGGACATGGCCGGCAGGGCAGGCGTGGGGCGCGACGAGGTCCAGAAGGCCACGACGCGCGAGCAGCGCGAGGCGGTCGAGCTCAAATTCCTGACCTGGAACGATCGCGAGTTGGCCGGCAAAGGTTTCTTTAACTGGAAACCGCTTAACCATCCGCAGCTCGGGCCCGTGGAGATCGGCGGTTGGCACCCCAAGTTTGTCCGTCAAAACCCGCCGCCCAAGCTGCTGGAGCAGGAGTGCCACAAAAACGCGATGTTCGTCCTGCGCCATGCCGCCGCGCTGCCGGAAGTCGACGTCGCTGAGGTGAGCCTGGAGCAGGTAGGTGCGTCCAACGCCTATCACGTGACGGCCAGGATCATCAACCGTGGCTTCTTACCGACCTGCATCTGCAACAAGGGCCGCAAGCCCGGCGTCGTCAAGCCCGACCGGGCACGGCTCGACCTTGGTGACGGCTGGCGACTGGTCTCCGGTGCCCGCGAGCAAGAAATCGGCCATCTGGACGGCTTCAGCGCCGGTCAGCGGCCTGGTTGGGGCCGGGCAATGCCCGCTAAATCGATGGTCAAGGTGGACTGGGTTGTCGAGCGCACTGCGGACTGCGTCGACGCTCCCGCCAGCCATGTGACAGTAACGGTCACATCGTGTCGCGGTGGGGTGGCGAGCAAGCAAGCGACCTTCGGTGACGAGGGCAGATAGGAAAGCAAAGGTAGTGGCGACCAGCTATGGCGCGGCATAGAGGCGGCGCCGCGGTAGTATTCGCGATCGCGGTGCTGTTCGTGGCAGCAGTGGGTGGCTTCATCCTTTACCTACGGGCCGGCACGATGCGCGAGGCAGATGTGTTGATCCAGGGCGACTCCCTAGTTATCACGGGTCAATACGGAGTCACTTATCGCCTAGACGATATTCAGGACGTGCATGCCTCGAACGCACTTCCCTCTGTCGGCCGCAAGGTCAACGGAGCTGGGCTAAGCGGCGTTCGCAAGGGTGATTACGAAGTCGAGGGACTCGGCACGGCAAGGCTTTTTCTCCACTCGTCATCGGGACCATATCTCTATCTCAAGGTCAACGACAAGTGGACGATCCTGAGCTTTCCGGATGGGGGCAAGACGACCGCTATCTTGGATCGCATTCGGTCCGCCTGGGATGGCGGCGACTAACCTCGGTGTCCAGCGCGCTGCCGGGTCATGAGCAGGCAAGCCCCAGCACCGCTGAGCGCTAATCGATCAAGGAGGTACTACCATGAAGGACCAGCTGATCGCCTCGGTGCAGGCGCACGCACCAGAGCTTATCGCACTGTCCGACTCCGTCTGGCGGCACGCCGAGCTCGGATTGATCGAGACCCACTCCGCAACCGAGCTTGCCGACTATCTCACAGCGCAGGGGTTTGCCGTGGCGATGGGTGTCGCCAACATGGAAACCGCCTTTGTCGCCACGTGGGGCCAGGGAGGACCAGTGATTGGTTTCCTCGGTGAATATGATGCCCTGCCCGGGATCGGCAATCATCCCGTCCCGTATCGCAAACCGGTTGACGGCAACAGCTCCGGCCACGGCTGTGGTCACAACCTGCTGGGCGTCGGAGCGGCAGGAGCGGCAGTTGCCCTCAAGGAGGCGCTTGCCGCCAACGGGCTCCCCGGCACGGTCAAGTATTATGGATGCCCGGCGGAGGAGAGCTCCTTCGGCAAGATGTGGATGGTGTGCGACGGCGTCTTTGATGGGGTCGATATCGTCCTGACCTGGCATCCGGGCGGAGTAAACGCGGTGACTTTCACAAGCAGCCTGGCGGACTGGGTTTATAAGTTCAACTTCTACGGCAAGACCGCACATGCCGCGGGCAACCCATACGAGGGCCGCAGCGCCTTGGACGGCGTCGAGCTCATGAATGACGGCGTCGAGCGCATGCGTGAACACATGCGACCCGAGTGTCGGATACATTATGTAATCACGCACGGCGGCCAGAGCCCCAACGTGGTGCCTGACTACGCGCAGAGCTTTTTCGATGTCCGGGCGGCGACGGTGCCGGATCTGGTGCCGATGTACAAATGGGTCGAGGATATCGGCAAGGGTGCCGCGCTGATGACGCAGACCAGGTTTGAGCCAGAATTCATCGGGGCGGCTGCCAATACGCTGCCCAACCGGGTGATCGGCGACGTGCTGCAGCAGGCGATGGAGGAGGTCGGACCGCCGGAGTTTGGCCCCGACGAGTTTGAGTTTGCCGCCAAGCTGCAGGAGAACTACCCGGGTTGCGTGGATCGCGCCCTGGCTGATCTGGAGGGTAGGGCGGCAGCGATCAAAGATACGCGCGTATGTGACGTGATCTTGCCGTTGGATCCGACCGAAAAGCCGGGTAGAGGCTCGACAGACGTCGGTGACGTCTCCTGGGTCGTCCCGACCGCGCAATTCAGCGGCGCGTGCTATGCGTTTGGCATTCCCGGCCATACCTGGGCCGCCACTGCGTGCAGCGGGGCATCGATCGGCCATAAGGGCATGCTCTTTGCCGCCAAGGCCCTGGCGCTGGCCGGCCTGCGCTTCGCCACGGAGCCGGCGCTGCGCGAGGCGGCGACGGCGGAGCACAAAAAGCGCCTCGGCGGGCATGTCTACACGAGTCCCATTCCCGAGGGCGTGACCAAGCCGCCGTATCCGTTCGAGCGGGGGTAGGCGCGAAGGGGTCAGGACGGGCGGCGACGGCTAGGGCCGGATTCGTTGGGGGCGCGCACCTGCGGGCGGTGAGCGCCCACCAGTTCGGCGGTCCGAGGCCATGACTGCGCAGCCGTGGCCAACAATCCTAAATGTTCGTTGCGGGCGTGCACCCTAAGGCGGTCACCGCCCACCAGTTCCGCGGTCTGAGGCCGTGACTGCGTAGCCGTGGCCAACAATCCTAAATGTTCGTTGCCGGCGGGCACCCTAAGGCGGTCACCGCCCACCAGTTCCGCGGTCCGGTGCCATGACTGCGCGGCAGTGGCCAACAAACCCAAATGTTCGTTGTGGGCGGGCACCCTAAGGCGGTGACCGCCCACCAGTTCCGCGGTCTGGGGCTATGACTGCGCAGCAGTGGCCAACAAACCCAAATGTTCGTTGCGGGCGAGCGCCCTAAGGCGGTCACCGCCCACCAGTTCCGCGGTCCGGTGTCATGACTGCGCAGCAGTGGCCAACAATCCTAAATGTTCGTTGCCGGCGGGCGCCCCCAGGCCTCGACCGCCCACCAGCTCGGCGGTCCGAGGCCATGACTGCGCAGCAGTGGCGCACCAAACCAACCGCGACCACCAACAGCCCTACTTGCGCCCGCTCCGCAGTGCCTTGTCGGCGTACGCGACGCAGATCCGAGTCAGCGCGTGATAGTACGGCCCATCAAGGTCAGGTTGCCGACGTCGCATCTGCTTGGGCAAACGTCGCTCAAAACGCTCCGGCCGGAGATCCTCCGCCGTCAGGACCACAAGCTCGATCTGAGCCTGTTGGCTCAGGGCAGCCTTGACCAGGTCGCGCGTAAGGGTGTCCCGAAAGGCTTGATCAGGCCCAGCTTGACCTGGGTTGCTGTGCTGCGGGCCATTGAACTCAAAAGCTACCCCCTCAAAATAGTAACGGTCATACTCCAGCGGATAGTTGGTCGCAGGGTTCCCCAGAAAGCTTGGCCGCGCGTTGTCGACAAAGCGATCTGAGTGAAGCCAAAGGTCAAGCAGGCGCTTCATCAGAAATTCGCCACGGTTAGGCGCGAGCGAATATCTCTCTTCAAAGGCGCTGGCGGCCTTGACTTGTACGGCTGGTGGCACGATGGCTACTGGTCGACGGGCAAGGGAGCTCTCTTCGAGTGTCATCCATCCGGCCTCGCGCAGAAGCGCACAGCTCGCGGTCGTTCTGTGCCACGACGTGCGTGCCTGGCGCGCAAGGCTGCGAAGACTGCTCGGTTCCTGCGTCGCAGCGATCAGCCACACCCCATGCTCCAGCGCAGTAAGCCCTGCTACAGCAATCAGCTCCGCATAAAGATCAGACAACATCCCTCTACATCTACCTCCTCCGACCCTGCCCCTCATAACGGGCCGGTCGTTGAGGTCCCATCTTTTACCATGCACTGTGAAACCTCCTCTCGCCCGAAGCCTTCTCCGGCACATCACTTCGTTTGGCGCGGCGCTTGACTATAACGTTACGTAATAGTCTAAAGTCAGGACGACGATATCGTCGTCGGCTTCGTCGACGACAGACTGGCCGACAGAAAGGCGGGGGCTGGGTGCGTACGGTCAAAGAGGTTTCGGATCTGGCGGGGATTAGTGTGCGCACGCTGCACTACTATGATCAGATTGGCCTGCTAAAGCCAGCTATAGTTGAGGCCAATGGCTATCGCAGGTATGGCGGGGCGGAGTTGGAGCGGCTGCAGGAGATACTGCTCTTGCGTGAGTTGGGCTTTGACTTGAGCGGGATCCGGCGCATCGTTGACGGGAGCCGTCACGCACGGCGTGAGGCTCTTTTGCAGCACCGCGGCGCGCTCGTCGTGCGCCATGAGCGGTTGGCCCGGATGATCGAGGCGATCGACGAGACCATTGCGACGATGGGGAGGGGGATTGATTTGGACGAGCACAAGATGCTTGAGCCGTTTGACGCCAAGCAGGAGGCCCGATACCGCAAGGAAGCCGAGCAGCGTTGGGGCACGGAAGTAGTCGCCGAGTCGTATCGGCATATCAATAAGCTGAGTAAGGAGCAGCGACAGGCGCTGTTTGCTGAGGCAGGGGCGATCGAGCGTGACGCCGCTGCGTTGATGGAACATGCGCCTGACGACCCGCGGGTGCGGGCGGTGATGGCCAGGTGGTTTGCCTATATTGATCAAAGTTTCTACCGTGTGACACCGGAAATCTTCCGCGGATTGGGCGACGGCTACGTCCAGGACCCTCGATTTGCGGCCCACTACGAGGCGGTCAAGCCGGGACTCGCTCAGTTTATGCGTGATGCCATGCACGCCTACTGTGATGCGTTGGTAGCCGAGCCCGAACGGTAGCCGTGATCGGACAGCACCCAGGCCATCGGGGCAAAGAGCCAGTTCGGGTCGAGCTGGCTCTTGATTTTTGCGGCCAGGAATGCGCCCGCACCCATCGCAGACGTGTTGCCGCGGACTGGTGCGGCATCCACCGCATCGTGTCCATGCCGCTCTTTGTGTAGAGTCTGGACCCAGGCCTGCGCATGCGCGCGCCGTGCGGCCTCCAGGGCCTGCCGCGCCGCGCCGCCGGTCGTCGACTCGACCCGCAGGCGCAGGCCGCTGGCGTCGGCAAGGCAGCCGACCACGCCTTGCCAGTGCGCAACGTCCTCGGTCGTGCCGGCCAAACCCATCACCACGCTCCAGTTGTCGGTTTCCGCCAAGACCGCGTCCCTATCACCATTGCCCTCGAATTCGCCTGTAGCGACGACTTCCACCACGGTCGCCTCGACTGCACGTCGCACCGACTCCGCGTATTGGGTCGCCCGGGCAAAATCCTGCCCGGCGTGAGCGACTAGCACTGCCTCGCACTCCGGCGCAGGCTCGAGCCGCAGGGTGACGTCGGCGATGATGCCAAGTGTACCCCACGATCCGCACAGGAGCCGCGTAAGGTCATAGCCGGCGGCATCCTTGACCGTGTGCGCGCCAACACGGCAGACCTCGGCGGCGGCATTGATCCAGGTCAAGCCCAGGACGTGTTCGCGCGTCGCGCCTCGTCCGCGCCAGCCCGTGCCCGGCAAGTCCAGGGCGACCTCGCCCCCGATGGTTGACTCCGGCTGGCGCCACGCGTCGATTGCGTACCGGAGATGAGGCCCGCCCTCCCGCGCAAGTTGACACAAGGCGTCCGCAAGGTTCTGGTGCGTGCAACCCGCCTCGACGGTGCAGCTCAGATCGTCAGGATCGATGCTGATCACGCGATCCAGCCTTGCCGTTGAAACCGCGACGCCTCCCGCAAACGGCCTGAATGCGAGGTGAGCATGCGTCCCAGCCCCGACCGGAATCACCTTCGTCCCGCTGCCCATCAGCGCCTTGACGGCGTCGATCAACTCCTCCCGGGTTTGCGGCATGACAAGCCCCGCCGCGGTGAAGGCCGGTCCGGTGAGGCCACTCCGAGCGAGCTCCACCGGATCCGTGATGAGCCGCACTGGCGCCTCAAGGTCCCGCCGTGCGGGCGGCGCGCTCCACTTTGGATCGGCGGTCGTCGATCCGGGGGACGCCGGTATCGCCTTGCCAGGATTGAGGATCTCGTCAGGGTCAAATGCGGTCTTGATCGCCCAAAAGGCGCGCAGCACCTCCGGGCTGAATGCCTGCCGCATGAACCCCAGTTTTTCGACGCCCACGCCATGTTCGCCGGTGATCGACCCGCCGAGCGCCAGGGCTTTCGCGACAATCGCACGGTCGAGCGCATGGGCAGCGGCGGTTTCGCCTGGGTCGGCGGGATCGAATAGCACTGCCGGGTGGAGGTTGCCGTCGCCGGCATGCCCGACCATGCCAACCGGCAGGCCCGACTCGCGCTCCAGCTCGGCGACGGCCGCGAACAGCTCGGCGACCCGGCTGCGCGGGACGGTAACATCGCCGCTGATTGACGCGGGCCTGACCCTGCCGTAAAGGCCCGTAGAGGCGCGACGGGCGGCCCAGAGGCGGGCACGTGCGGCAGGGTCGGTGGCGGTTTCGGCGGATAGGGCACCGGCGCTGCGAGCAACCTCTGCCGCCCGGGCGACGAGTCGCGGCAGCGCGGGACCGGGGCCATCGAACTCGATCACCAGCAGGGCGTTGGCTGCCGCGGGAAGGCCAAGGCCGAGGTGTTCGTTGGCAAGCTGGATGTCGAGGCGGCCCATGATTTCGGCTGCTGAGGGGCAGAGGCCGGCGCCGGCAAGTCCGGCGACTGCCCGGGCCGCGTCGCTAGGCGAGTCAAACAGAGCGAGCAAGGTTGAGCTGGTTGCCGGCAGAGGCTCCAGGGCGAGCGCCAGCCGCGTGATAACGCCAAGCGTGCCCTCGGAGCCAACCAGCAAAGCGGCCAGGTTGAGAACTGGCGCGTTAAACCGGGAGGACATCCTGTCACCCGCCCGCGCTAGCTCACCGGACGGGACGAGGGTGCCGTCCGCCAGGACCCACTCCAAGCCGAGCTGGTGGCGGCGGAACACGCCATGCTTGATCGCGCGAGGGCCACCAGCGTTCTCGGCGGCGTTACCACCGACGGTCGAAATGGCCAAGCTCGAGGGATCCGGCATGAAGCCAAGCCCGTGCCGCGCCGCAGCGGTCTGAAGCGCCGCGTTGATCACCCCGGGCTCGACCACGGCAATCCGGCGGTCAGCGTCAAGGCTGAGGATCCGGCACATCCGGTTGAGCGCGAGGACGATGCCCCCGTGGACCGGGACAGGACCGCCAGAAAGGCAGGTGCCGGCGCCGCGCGCAACCACCGGCACCTGATGCCGGTGAGCGATGCGCAGGACCCGCTGTACCTCATCGCCACTGGCGGGCAGCACGATCAGGTCCGGCGCGGCCTCGACAGTCCCGGCATCGTAGGCGTAAAGCGAGCGATCAAGTGATCCATCCAGCACCCAACGTCTTCCGACGACATCGCGCATCTCCCGGGCGATGGTCGACAAGCCGTCCATTTGTCTCCCTGCAGTCCTCGTCGTTCTCATCGCTGTTCCACCGCCGTATCCGCTTCTGCCAGATAGGCGCGCCAGAGCAGTTCACATGGGTGCACCGGGTGCTCGGCGACGCCGCTCAGACGCAATCCCGCGCCAAGCTGCAGCATGCAGGCAGGGCATGTCGTCGCGAGCTGCGCCGCGCCCGAAGCACGGAACCCATCCATCTTGCGCTCGAGGATCTGCTCCGAGATCGCCGGCTGGGTCACCGCAAACGAGCCTGCCCCGCCGCAACACAGTTCTGGTTCGGCCAGCTCGCGCAACGTGACCCCGGGCACCGACCGGAGGACCTGGCGCGGCTGCTCACGCACCCCGAGCCCGCGGGCCAAGTGACAAGGGTCGTGATAGGCAACCGTGATGGGCGCGGATGCGGCGTCGTGCGCTTGACCTGGCACGACGAAACCTCCTTCGACCAGGAGCTGGCAGGCTTCGCGCACCTTGGTGGCCACTTGATCTGCGCGGTCTGCGTATGCAGGATCGTCGACAAGCAGTTGGCCGTACTTGGTCAGCGTGTGAGCACACGTCGCGCAGTCGGTCACGATCAGATCGACATCCGGCGCGCTCAAGGCGTCGACGTTGCGCCGGGCAAGGGCAAGGAGAAACTCCCGGTCACCGTAGGCCTCGTGCGCGGCGCCGCAGCAAGCAATATCCGGCACGCTGACCCGATACCCGTTGAGGATCAGGACGCCGTAGACGGCCTCGGCAACACCGCTGAACATCGCGTTGGTCAGGCAGCCGCAGAAGTAGGCGACGCGCATGCCACGCTCTTGGCGGGGAACCCCCGTCTTGGCGTGCCAGCTGTCGACAACCTGGGCGATCGTCGTTTGCCATTGCGAAAGGCCCGCCCGGAACGACCTGCTGGGGAGCGCCGGGAGCATGGCCTCCATGCGTCCGATCCGCCCGGGCAGGGGCCTCGTGCCCCCTTTGGTCAACAGGGAGCGCAGGCCGGTCGACTCATACAGGCGCAGCGGCAAGGTCACCCTGTCGAGCGCCTTTGGACCGCGTAGCACGGTGTGCAGGACCAGGCCCATCAAGCCGGCGGCGCCGGATGGATCGGCGAGGGCCTCGCGGGCGGTCACCACTACCTTGTCGGTGGTCACACCCGACGGGCACGCAGCAGTGCAGGCGCCGCACAAAAGACACGTGGCCAAGCGTTTGCGCAGCTCGTCGTGGGCGGCCGGCTCAAGCTCCCCAGCGGCCAGGAGCCGGATCAATTGGTTGCGGCCGCGGGCCCCGTCGGTTTCGAGTGTGGTCGCGGCAAAGGCGGGGCAGACCTCTTGACAGAGGGCGCACTTGTTACAGGCGATGAGGTCTGCGGCTACGGCAGCCAGGTTGCTGGGCAAAGTCAAGGGCTCACCTCGGTGACCGGATTTTTGAGCATGCGATCTGGCCCTGGTGATCCTCCGCCCGGCGGCTGGCAGCAACCTAATCCAGGATGTTGGCCCCCGGGGGGCGTATAGTTGAGTGAGACAGCAGTACCCCGGGGGTGACGTGCCCTGATTCGCGAACTAGACTTTGCAGACCTTCGCCGGACGACGGCAGCTGAAGAAGTTGGCTGCCAGAACACCGGTGAACTGACGCCGATCGCCGGCATAATCGGGCAAGAGCGCGCTGTGCGCGCGCTGCAGTTTGGCTTGGGGATCAAAGCCCTCGGCTACAACATCTACCTTGCGGGGGCGCCGGGCACTGGCAAGGCCACCGCGGCCACCGAATACCTACGGACGGCCGCCCAGCGGGAAGAGACGCCAAACGATTGGGTCTACGTCCACAACTTCCGCGACCCGTATCAGCCGGCAGCGCTACGACTCGCGCCTGGCATGGGGCGCAAGTTTGCTGGCGATGTGCGCCGTCTGATCGAGCAAATTCAGGCCGAGTTACCCAAAGCTTTTGAGTCAGCACCTTACACCGAGCAGCGTGGGGAGATCGCCGAGCGGTTATCCGACCGGCGGCGCGAACTGCTATCGCGACTAACCGGCCAAGCTAAAGAGCGAGACATGGCCATCCAGGCTACGCCTGCCGGCTTTGTCATTGTGCCCGTCCGTGACGACAAGCCGCTCAGCGAGGATGAGATCGAAGGCATGGACGAGACGGCGCGGGCCGATCTTGTGCGCCGTCGCGATGAAGTCGAGGCTGAGCTCAAGGCATTCCTCAACGACATGCGGACCGCGGAAAAGCTTGCCGCGGAGGAAGTCAAGAAACTCGACCGTGAGGTAGCCGTCTTTGCCATCGGCCACATGGTTGACGAGTTGATCGGCAACTATGGCGACATTGACGGGGCAACCAGCTACCTGAGAGCGTTGGAAGAAGACGTCATCGACAAGCAGGGGCTTTTTCGCGGCGCCGCGCCAGACGAAGACGAAAGCAAGCCACGGCAGGAAATTCGCGACGCCTATGGGCGGGATGTGCGTTTCCGCCGCTATGAGGTCAACGTTATGGTGGACAACGGCGACCTGGCTGGAGCGCCGGTGATCGTTGAGCTCAACCCGACCTTTACCAACCTGTTTGGCAAGATCGAGAAAGAAGCACAGTACGGCAACTTGACGACCGACTTCACCCTGATCCGGGCCGGCGCGCTGCACCGTGCCAACGGCGGTTACCTGGTGGTGCCTGCCCGCGAGGTGCTGACCAACCTCTTTACCTATGAAACGCTCAAACTAGCTGCCCGCTCTCGCGAGATCGGCATCGAGGAAGTCGCCGAGCGACTCGGAGTGACAACCACCAAGAGCCTGCGGCCAGAGCCGATACCGCTTAAGGTCAAGCTCGTAATGATCGGAGACGCGTACCTGCATTTCATGCTGCACACATATGATCCAGACTTTGGCGAGCTATTCAAAGTCAAAGCCGAGTTTGGCATGAGCATGGAGCGCTCCCGTGCAAACGTCGTCGATTATGCCGCCCTCGTCTGCACGATCTGCCAAAAAGAAGACCTCCGTCACCTGCAGGCGGCCGCGGTCGCCGAGCTGATCGACCACGGGGCACGGATGGCGGGTGATCAGCATAAGCTGACGACTGAGTTTGCCGGGATTGCCGACCTAATCCGGGAGGCGGACTACTGGGCAGGTGCCGCCGGCGTCGATCTGATTGAGCGCGAGCACGTCCTCCGTGCGATTGAGGAAAAACACTACCGCTCTAACCTGCTGGAGGAGAGACTACGCGAGATGGTCGCGCAAGGGGTGCTCCTGATCGATACTACAGGCGCCAAGGCTGGGCAGGTTAACGGGCTTTCGGTCTTTAGCATGGGCGATCTGGCCTTCGGCACGCCGGCACGCATCACCGCGACCATTGGCCTGGGGCGAGCCGGGCTGTTGGATATCGAGCGCGAGGCAAGGTTGGGCGGGCCGATTCACACCAAGGGTGTCCTGATCCTCGGCGGCCTGTTAACTGAACGCTACGCCAGAGACATCCCTCTCAGCCTGTCGGCACGCCTAGTCTTCGAACAGAGCTATGGTATGGTCGAGGGCGATTCCGCTTCGCTGGCCGAGACCTGTGCACTGCTTTCGGCCCTCAGTGGCCTGCCGATCCGTCAATCTCTGGCGATCACCGGCTCGATCGACCAAAAAGGACAGGTCCAACCGATCGGTGGCGTCAACGAAAAGATCGAAGGCTTTTTTGCCACCTGCCGTCTGACCGCGCCATACAAGGGCGAAGACGGGCACGGCACCCTGGATGGCAGCAACGGCGTATTGATCCCCAGGAGCAACGTGCGTCACTTGATGTTGCATCGCGACGTCGTCGCCGCCGCCAAGGCGGGGCAGTTCCACGTCTGGCCGGTCGCGACACTTGACGAGGCGCTTGAGCTGCTGACTGGCGTGCCCGCCGGTGTCCGCGGAGAGGACGGCGCATACCCGCCTGGTACCGTCAACGCCCTCGTCGTGGAGCGGCTGCGGGCCTTGGCGGAAGGGATGGTCCGCTTTGGTGCCTCCGGAGGAACGACGGTGCTACGCAGCGAGGCGGCCACGACCGCTCGGGATCCGCAGCCGCCACAACCGCCGCCGGTCGCTATCGAATAGTGCCGGCATGATTGGTGCCTGATACGGCAAGGACCAGGCTAGGCGCCTGGTCCTTGCTTGTACGGCGCAAATGCCTCGACTGCCTTGCTCATCTCTGCCGGCACGTCCACGCCAAACGGGCAGCGATCAAGGCAATCGCCACACGCAGTGCACATCTGCGGCAAAGTGGCCATGCCCGCCGCCATGGCCGGTGCGTAGGAGAGGCCCCAGCCGAGGCCGCGCAGTGCCCGCAGGACATCGCCGATCGGGATCCCGACTGGACACGGCAGGCAGTGGTTGCAGTAGATGCAGGTGCCGCGCACCAGCTCATCAAACCGGGTACCGAGCGCAGCGAGTTCGTCAGCAGCGATCGGGTTTGTCAAATAACTGAGGGCATCACTGAGCTGGCCAACATTCGCGACGCCCGGGATCACGGTCGTAACGCCTGGTTGGGCGAGCACGTGAGCGATGGCCAGGGCAGGGGTGACAAAGCTCGCATATGGCGGGTGGAAGAGCTCCCCGCCTGCATACGGCTTCATGGCGACCAGGCCAACGCCGGCTTCCGCACATGCGCGACCGGTGGCAGCGATCGGCCACGTCAGATTACAGCCCTGCGTAAGGACATCAAACGCGCCGTGGGCAATCGCCTTGTTGGCAATGGCGGTTTCGTGTCCGGAGAGGCCGATGAAGCGGGCCTTGCCCTGCTCCTTGAGTCTGATTGCCAGATCCAGTACGCCGCCCGGACTTACGATGCGGTCGTAGTCTTCGGCCTTGTCGACGCAGGTGATATTGAGGATATCGATGTAGTCGGTGCCGAGGCGGGTCAGCCAGTCGTCGACGTATGCGGCGCAGACCACGGGATCGCGTGACATGCCCCATTGGCCATCCTGCACGACTCCTCCAAGATGGCAGGTCAAGATTGCCCGGTCACGCAGGCCGCGAAATGCCGCACCCATGTTGTCCCGGTAGTCGGGCATCGGCATCAGGACGTCAAAATAGTTGACCCCGGCGGCGATCGCCGCATGAATTGTGTCGACGGCAATCTGGCGATTACCCCGCAGGTACTCGGTACCCAGCCCGATCACGCCGACCGCAAGGCCGGTACGCCCAAGGGTGCGCGTAGGCATTGTTGGCATTCCTAATCCCCTCCCAAGTAAGTCGTCTTCGTGCGCGCGACGGCATCCCATTCAGCAAAAAGCGTGCCATATCTCACCGGCGGCCGGTTACGAGGTAGCTGCAGGAGGCCCTTTGGCAGCCTTTGACATCTTGTGAGCACGGCGTTAGCATTCGCGATGAGGAAGCGAAATCCGCCTCGTGGCTGTAGTCCACCTGACGCGAGGACCGGTGAACACTGTTCTGGAGGTGGGGTCGATTATGGCAATGATCGAGGCCGAGGGCCTCATCAAGCACTACGGTAAACTGCGGGCAGTGGATGGCGTGGATCTCTCCATCGCTCCTGGGGAGCTATATTGCTTTCTCGGGCCTAACGGTGCCGGCAAGACGACGACAATCAAGATGCTGATCGGCCTCCTGCGCCCGGATGCGGGTTTGATTCGCATTGGAGGCCTTGACGTCTGGGCGGAGCCGCTGCGTGCCAAAGCAATGATCGGCTATGTCCCCGATGCCGCTCAGCTCTACGACCAGCTTACTGCGCGCGAGTTCCTCAACTTTGTTGCGGATATCTTTCGCCTTGGCCGAGCCGAGCGCGTTCGTCGCATTGACATGTTGCTCTCGGCATTTGATCTCACCGGCGACGCCGACCAGGTGATCGGCGGCTTTTCGCGCGGTATGCGGCAAAAGGTCGTCCTTTCGGCAGCCCTACTGCACGACCCACAGGCGATCTTCCTGGATGAGCCCACTGTCGGGCTCGACCCCCGTGCGGCGCGCACCCTCAAAGACCTGCTCCTTGAGGCCTGTGCTCGTGGCGCCGCTGTATTGATGTCGACCCACATCCTTGAGGTCGCCGAAACCATGGCCGACCGCGTCGGGATCATCCAAAGCGGCAAGATGCTCTACCAGGGAAGTGTGGCGGGCCTGCGCGAGTACCAGCACGGTCCGGCATCCGCATCGCTGGAGGAGCTATTCCTTGCCTTGACGGCCCCGGGGGGCCAGCGCAATGCGTGAGTACTGCTGGCTGACCATGGCGCAACTGCGGCTGGTGATCCGGCGGATCAGGCGAGGCGACCGGTCCTTGTTGTCATCTCTCCTCGTGCGGTTGCTGATCATTGCCGGATTCACCTTGTTGACTGCCAAGGGGGCGGCGGCGGCACTAAACGCCATCGTGGCAATATCGTCGGAGTGGCCTGAGCTGGCCGCCGCACTTGAGCTCAACCTCCTCGCGAGCTGGGCCTTGTTGATCGTCGTGATGGTCCTGGTCAACGCGATGCACTCCACCTATGTGACGATGTACACAGACGAGGAGACCGGCTTCTTGCTGGCGATGCCGCTCAGCAGCGCAACCGTCCTGGCCAATCGTCTGACGGCGAGCCTTGCGGGCTACGCGGTGTTTGCCATGCCGGCGCTTGGTCCTTTTTGGGCGTACGGTGCCGCGCACGGGGCTAGCTGGCAGTACTACACACTCATCATGATGTTAATCGCGGCCTTCCTCCTCCTGTTGGTTGCCATTGCCGCCTTGTTCGTTACCCTGGTGATGGCCTACGTGCCAGGTGCTGCGCTCAAACGTTGGCTAATGGCCGCCGGCCTGCTTGTCGGCCTGGCGATTGTTTTTGCCACGCAATATGCGGCGACCAACCTGACTGGGGATGGCGATCTCCTCGCCCTGCTGGAGCGTTTGAGTCGGCTTGGGGGTGCTGGCGGCGTGGCTCTGCCGCACGTGTGGCTTGCCCATGCTGCTCAGGCGGCGGTTTCCGGTGGGGGACCTGGTTGGGCGTTGTTGCTGGTTGGGACCGCGGGCCTGGTCACTGCCTTGGTGGTGAGGTTGGCTGGCAGCGCGTACGTACGCGGGTGGGCCGGAGGACAAGAGGCGCAGCAACGTCGTCGCCGGACGCGGCCAGTGACGCGCAAGGGCAGCCGTGGCGGCGGGCTGAGACGAGATGGTGATGCGGTGGCGTGGTCCGCGACTCCGTTCTGGGCCATCGCCCGCATGGACCTCCTCAAAGCGCTCCGCACGCCGGTTGCCTGGTACTTGGTGGCGACAGGCCTGGTCATTGTGGGTTTTCAGGTGATCAGCGTTGCCCGTGCGCTTGGCGGCACGGCGCCAGTCGACCCCGAGCAGATCGATCGGTGGCGGATGGTGCTCCTTGGCTTTGCCATTGGCGGCCCGGCGATGGCAGGATCCGCGCTCGGTAGCTCTGCGTTCAGCAGCGAGGGGGCCAACTTCGGCCTGGTGCGCTCATGGCCGGTCACATCGCGGGCTCTGTTTATTGCCAAGTCCGTCGCACCACTGCCGATGCCATTTGCCGCGGCGAGCGCCGCCCTGGTCGCAATCAGTCGATTCGTCGATATACCGTGGGCGCCGGTGGGCGCTTACCTGCCCGTCATTGCACTCTGCCTCTTGCCCATGCTATCGGTGATGGCTCTGGTGGACCTGACTTTCCCGGATTTCGCGACCGGGAGCCAAGGTGGCACCCCGTCCCGCGGCGCATCGGGCTCAGCGGTGATCCGGCGCCTGCTGGCCCTGTACGGCGGGGTAGGGATGGTCGCCCTGATGGTCTTGACCTTTGGTTTTGGCACCTACTATCGGCAAACCGACTGGTCCTGGGCAGTGGCGCTGTCGCCCGGCCAGGCAAATCTGGTTGGCGCAGCGGCCTTTGCCCTCGAAGCCGTGATGCTCACTGCACTCGCCGTCCAACTGGGGACACGGCGACTTGACTCGCTAAGCCGGCGCAATCCGAAGGGCACCTAGCCTTGCGGCTCTAGGGCGAGCTGACCATCCCAAAGGATGACCCGCCCGTCGGCGATCACAGTGGCGCCGCGCATAATCAGGTCATAGTGGCAGGCGGCCTTGACGGTCCCCCCAAGCGTGATGTTGGTGCCGATCCCAACATGCACGGAACCGTACACGCCCTCGTCCTCCAGCATAAAACCAATGAAGCGGCACTGGGGATTGAGGCCAATGCCGAGCTCAGCGATGTTGTAGACGTTGGGGTCGGCCCTTGACGCCAGATCCTGTTGGAGGACCTCTGCCTGCTCCCCACCGGTGATGCTTGTGATCATGCCGTCGACGACATGGAGGACCACTGGCTCGCGCAGCAGCCCAATGCCCAGGTAGGGAATGCTCGCGTCAGCCACGATGATGCCGTTGGCGCTTCCTTCGACCGGCGAGACGTTTGCCTCGACGTTGGGAGCAGGCGAGAATTGCCCCGGTCCCACCACGCAGGTCAACGCATTGCCACGGCGCGCGGCTGCGCTAAAGGTCAGGTCGGTCCCTGCGGGCGTACGCACCGTTATCTCCTCGGCGCCGGCAAGGGCGTTGGCGACCGTCCGGCAGACGGGAGCGAGCGCGGAGAAGTCAGCCTCAATGCCTCCATGAACCAGCATCTCAGGGGTGAACTGAGTTAACATAATGCCCCGGCTGCCTCTTGCACAGGCATCCCGCACTGCCCTGGTGTGCGTGATTGACGTGCTCACCGGACAGATAAAGGCGTCCGCGGCCGCCATGGCCGCTGCCACGGGTCCCGGCGGCTCCTGTCCGTCGGCAGTGCGCGGTACAATCGTCGCCAATGAAGGTTCCGCGCCAGCAGCGTAGACGGCTCTGACAATGGCCGCCGCGACCTCAGGCATCCGCGGATCGGTTACTACAAGCACCTGTTCACCTGGCCGGACACCGGCGCACACTTCCACAACAGTTCTGGCGCCTCGCGCCAGTATCGCTCCCTGCATCTGAGCCTCAACTCCCTTCCGCATGTGATCGTAGGAACTTGCTAGTGTCGTTGTTCGTCCCTGCGGCGCTCGGCCCTGCGCTCCCCGCTTAGGCGGCAGCCAAACTTGCAGTGGAGGAAGGTAGCCGTCAGCGACGATGCCGAATACATCGCCAACAGCCCACGGCATGTCCACAACTGACCACAGGGCAACCGGCCCGAGGACGTGCCGCACTGTCTTGACTCTGGGACCTGGCTCGAACGCCTTCGCGAAGGGAGTGATGACCATCGTCCAAGCCTCGCCAACCATTTCACTGCTGACATCTCGTAACGGCGTTCAGTAGACGAAAGGAGGCACTCATGACCCTTATTGCAGGCAGGTTGACGCACCTGATCTTCTTTGCGTTATTCTGCGGCGTGACCTACTGGGCCACCATGCGTTTCCGGCAAACCGGCAACGTGCCCATCCGCCGGGTCACCGGACTCGATGCGTTTGAGGAGGCCATTGGCCGCGCAACGGAGCTTGGTCGGCCGGTACACTACACGCTAGGCCGCGGCCTATTCGATGCGGAGCACGGGGCGCAGACCTTCGCTGGTTTCTCGATGCTCAAGCACACCGCCACTACCTGTGCCAAGTACGGCTGCCGGCTGATCGTCACCAATCAGAGCCCACAGGCACACCCCGTCACCGAAGAAATCGTACGCGCCGCATTTGTTGAAGCAGGCCACGGCGACGCCTTCAATGCTGACGATATCCGGTACCTGTCCGAGACACAAAACGCCTATGTATCCGGCGTCATCGGCGTCATGGAGCGCGAAAAGGTCGCCGCCAACATCATGATCGGCTATTTCTATGCCGAATCGATGATGCTGGCAGAGACGGCCAACAAAGTCGGCGCCATCCAGATCGCCGGCACTGCCAACACTCACCAGATCCCGTTTTTTGTTGCCGCCTGTGACTACACTCTGATCGGCGAAGAGATCTTTGCTGCCTCTGCCTACCTGGAGCGGCAGCCGGTGCAGGTGGGATCACTCGTGGCGCAGGACTTTGGCAAGTACCTCGCGGTCATCCTGATTGTCTTGGGGACGTTGTTCGCCTCGATGGGGCAACCATTCCTGAGCAACATGATCAAGAAGTAGGGAGGGGTGAACTAGGTGAAGGTCATCGCCATACCCATTTTCGTGACGATGGTCGTCGGCGCGGTCGTTTTGGTCGACTTCTTCGTCAGCCAGCCCAACCTGGTCGCCACCGCCCGCGAGTTCATGAATTGGGGCGTCATCATTTCGGCGTTTGCCACCGGCCTGGGCGCAGCCAACCTGCTACGCATCCACGGAAACCGGGCGAGCCAGCGCCGGGCAAACTGGCCGTATTCGATCGTGCTCCTCGTGGGCTTGATCGGGTACACCGTGCTCGGCGTTGCCGCGCGCAGCACCTCGCCGACCTATCAGTTTGTGTTCAACAACCTCTATAGCCCCCTCGGGGCGACGGTGTTCTCATTCAACGCGTTCTTCATGACTTCTGCTGCCTACCGGGCCTTCCGGATTCGGACCATGCATGCGACCGTGCTGCTGGTTTCGGCGGTCCTGATCATGCTCGGCAACGTCGGCATTGGCGCGGTCATTTCCCAGTACATACCCTCGATTGCCAGCTGGATCTCCAAGGTTCCCACCACCGCCGGCTTCCGCGGCGTGACGATTGGTGCCGCCCTCGGAGCGATTGGCCTTAGCCTGCGGATCATCCTCGGCATTGAGCGGTCGCAGTTCGGCGGCCTCGGCGGGGGTGGTAACGCATGAGTTTCTGGGACCGGGTACAAAACATCGATCGGCGCGTTTGGTATTTCCTGTTGATTGTCTCGCTCTTTATTCCTCTGGTTTCTCCCCTCGGACTGCCGCTGGCGGTCAGCGAAAACGCGCAAAAGGTGTTTGACACAATCGACGCACTGCCGGAAGGCTCGCTCGTGATCTTGTCGCCGAGCTACAGCCCTGGCACGGACGCCGAAATGTGGCCGCAGCACGCGGCAATCGCCCAGCATCTGATCAACAAAAAGCTCAAGGTCATTCAGGTCTCGCTTGTCCTGGAGTCCGTGATGTACGCAACGCGGGCCGGTGAAGAGTACTTTGACAAGCAGGGCTACGTTTATGGCGTTGATCACGTGATCATGCCGTATAAGGCCGGCCTCGACGTCGCGATCGCCTCGATGGGGCGCGACTTCAAAGCTCTTTACACTGAGGACTACATGGAGACGCCGATCGATCAGCTTCCGCTGACGGCGGCGATGACGGGCATCGAGGACGTCGCCCTGATCATCGACTTCATGCCGGGCAACACCTTGATTGACTACATCAAGCAGATCGGCGGCACCTACAACATCCCGATTACCGGCGGTGTGACTGGGGTCTGCATCCCGACGATGATGCCGTATGTGATGTCGGGGCAGTGCCTGGGCCTACTCGGCGGGATGCGCGGTGCGGCGGAGTACGAGTTGCTGGTCAAGGCACCGGGTGCGGCCCTCGGCGGCATGGACGCCCAGTCGCTGTCGCATCTCCTGATCATCTTTGCCATTGCGGTCGGCAACCTCGGCTTTATCATGACGCGTAACCGCGGGATGGGTGGTGGCGGCAAATGAGCAGCGATCTCGGCGTTTGGCTGGCAGCGTTCGCTACGATATTCATCTACAGCTACCTGCTGGGTGACAACCCGCTGTTTAAGTTTGCCGAGCACCTTTACATCGGCATCGCGGCTGCCCACGCCGTCGTCTTGGGCTTCCAAAACGTCCAGGAGATGGCGTGGAAACCGCTCGTGGCCGGCAAATGGATCATGATCATCCCGCTCCTCATGGGCCTGATGCTTTACACCCGGTTTGTCAAAGACTGGTCAAGCCTGTCGCGGATTCCGATCGCCTTCCTGGTCGGCCTTGCGGCAGCATTGTCAATCCGTGGCGCCCTCGACGCATCGTTGATCAAGCAGGTTGCCGCTACGATGGTGCCGGTCAAGGACTTCAACAGCTTCATCTTCCCGATCATGGTTGCCACAACGATCAGCTACTTCTTCTTCACTGCGGGGTCAAAAACCAAGGGCATCCAGTTTAGCGCGCAGATTGGTCGCTGGGTCATGATGATCGCCTTTGGCTCGGCGTTTGGCAATACGATCATGGCGCGGATGTCGCTTGTTATCGGGCGTCTGCAGTTCCTGTTCGGCAAGTGGATCTTGCTCATCAAGTAAGGCTACAGCTGGATCTGTTCATCGGACCCCCGCTGGTGCGATTGCGCCAGCGGGGGTTTCTCTTAATGGTCGGTGCGGGCGATGGCCGCCAAGAAAGATCGCACATCGCCCTGCAGGACCGGACCATGCCCGCTGCAGAGCAGGTGCGGTGACCAGAGCTCGGCGAGCTCGGCGACCTTTTGCCGGAATGCCGCGGGATCACCAAAGCGGGGTGAGCTGGTCCACCATCCAACAAACCGCAGCAACCGCTGCTCTAGATCTGACAACGGGGCCGTGATACCCGTGCCTTTGGGCAAACGCTCGTTAAACCAGCAGAGAAAGTCGCCGCTGAAAAGGGCTTTGGTCTCTGTATCCCAGAGGATCCAGGAGCCGGGCGTATGGTGTCCGACCACGCGGTACTCAAGCGAGATGCCCGCAAGGTCAAGCATGCCGGACGGCTGGCTCGGGGTACGGAGATCCGCGCAGACCGTGGTGCGGCTGTGCACCAAGGAGAGATCCAGGCTGTGCAGATGGATCGTCGCGCCCGGCACCACTGAGGCGCCGCCGACGTGGTCCAGGTGGCCATGGGTTAGCACGAGGTCGGTAACCTCGCCGGGATCGATGTTTAACTCCGCGAGCACGTGGAGCAGTGCGCCCGCCTGCTCGGGCTTGCCGCTGTCAATCAACGCGACGCCTTGGCCACGTTTTGCCAGGTAGCAGTTGATCCACGTCCGCCAGGCCTGGTCGTAAAGCGAGATTGCCCAGAGGCCAGGGGCGAGCAATTCGGTCCGCACCGGCGAGGCGGCGGTGACAAGGCATGGCATCACCAATTGCCCTCGCTGGGTGACCAGTCGCTGCGCAGACCTTCGCGTACGTGGGTTGCCGTGAGATCGCGATCAAACCAGATGTCGGTCGGCGATGGCCGGAAAGTGCCACCGGTCACATAGCCGGCTCCCCAGGTCGCGTCGACCGACACCCATCGATCTCCGGCCAGGAATTCGTTCCAGGCGTGTGACACGGTGCCGCCGCTGACCCGGCCGATCGCGACGCGGGTTTGGATGCCGACGGCACGGCAGAGAGCGGCAAACACGTTGGCGTAGTCCTCACAGACGCCCTTGCCGCGGGTGAGGATCGCCGTCGTGGTCAATTGACCTGCGGTCAGATCACTGGCTCGTGCGACATCGTAGGCCAGGTTGCGGGTCACCCAGCGGTAGATTGCCATAGCTTGCTCATAATCGCCGGTCACCCCGGCTGTGGCAACAATCGTCCCGGCAAGCTCCGTGACGGCCGCATTGCCGGATTGGATATAGATGCCAGGCACCGACCATTCCCCCGGTGCACCCGGCACATTGCGCACGCTGACAACCGCATCGGATAGGCGGTAGTAGCCGGTATCCTCGTCATCAACGCAGATGCGGATGGTGTAATCCCCGGCGCCAAGGCTCAACCATACCCGGGTGGCGAAGTAACCTTCGTCAGTCGCTGCCGGCTGCAGCATGTACTCGTTGCCCGTCTTGACCTGCAAATAGGCGAAGCCCGCCGGTACGTAGCCCGCGAGGTCCACGTACCCTGTGACCTCGCTGATGAGGTCTGCGCGCGGCCATGCATACATCGCGCCGAGCTGTGGATCAGCGACAAGTCTCAACTGGTTATGGACAGAAAAGCTAAGGTCGGGATAGTAGTAGCCGGCCTCCGAAGCCGGGGTTAGGAACTGAAGCGAGTACGCACCGCGACCCCGGGTAAGGTACACGAGCTGACGGAAGTGTCCGTCGTCGCCGACTTCGATGGGCACCCACGGCGAGTCACCGCCGTTGTCACGCAGCATCAGGTTGCCCCTGGCCGTTGTTGTACCCGCTACGAGCACTGCGCCATCGACTGTCATACCATCGGCGCTTGGGCTGGCCAGACGGATACGTGCTGTCCGCAGCATCCCCGTCGCAGTGACCGATGGTGCCGTGGCCAGCGTCAAAGCATACGTCTCCCGCCACCATGCCGCCGCCGAGACCGCGATGGCACCTGGTTGATCACCCTGCCGCGGCACCGCGCTAACCGGTTGCCACGCCGTCGCCGTCGCCATCGGGGCCAGGATAGCGATTTCCCCTGTTGACGGGAGCGTGAGCCATTGCACGCCGATGTCCTGCGCCACAGAGGGCGCAAGGTCCTGGTAGACGTATGGATCGGTCAGAGGCGTCGTGCCGGCCGGGGTGATCAGGTTGTCAGACCCGACGGAGGCGACTGTTGCCGTGGAGTAGCCGTAGCGTTCGGTCAGCAAAGAGCGTCCAGAGCCGGTCGCGTTGAGGTCTGTGAGCAGCGCCCTTGCGGCGACGTGGGCGATGGCAGCGCGGTCGAGCTGGATGTTGCCGTAACCCGTGTAACGGCCCGCGAGTCCGATCCTGCCGCCAAGCTCAAGGTATTGGTCGGGCCAGCCCAGGGCCGGCGACAACTCATGCGCACGATCCAGCAGCCGGGCCATGATCGCGATCGCTTCGGCCAGTCGGACCGGAGCTGCAGCCCGGAAGGAGCCATCCTCGTAGCCGTTGACCAGGCCGTTGGCGTGCGCCGCATTGACATAACCCCATGCCCACTCTGGTATCGATGCCGCGTCGACAAACGCCGGCCGCATGGTGGCCAGCGGCTCTGCCTGCTCCACCAGCCCACGCATGCGCAGGGCGAGCGCCGCAAACTCCGCTCTGGTCAGTGGGTCGGCCGGTCGCGCCGGTCCACCAAAGCCCGCATCGCCCAGCAACAGACGGAGCGCGGCCAACAGATCAAAGTCAGACTCGCTTGGCGAATCGGCAGTGTCGCTGAACGCATGCTGGAGCCCGGTCGCCGCCCATGCGATACCAGGCAGGATTGCGCTTGCGATCAGGGCGGCCGCCATGATTGCGATGACGAGGCGAGTCAGTCTGCTGCACGATCGAGCCACGGTTGCTCTCCTTATCTCCATGTCAGGTTGTGATTGCGATTGCTGGTTCTTTCAGCTTGACCAAACGGATGCCTGCTCCGCTCTTGGTTTGCGTTTGTGAGAGGCGAACATCCAACGCCCGGTGAACCACCACTCTGAAACGGTCGCCGGGCCGGCGATCCGAGGCCCAGGGGGTGGGATAACCGGGATGCTGATTCTAACCCGTTCGGTGGTGCGCGCCGCTTTGGCGATGCCGGCGGCAATCGAGACTGCGGCGGCCGCCTTATCTGCTTACTCCGGTGGAGAAGCATCGATCCCTCTGCGTACTCACCTCGCCACGCCCGGCGGCGTTAACCTCTACATGCCTGGTTTCCTGCGCTCTAGCAGCGCTCTCGGGGCCAAGCTGGTCTCCGTCTATCCTGGCAATGCCGATCTCGGGCTGTCCACGGTCCTGGCCCTGATGGTCTTGCAGGACGCTGCCACCGGCGAGCCGTTGGCGGCGATGGAGGCTTCCTACCTGACCGCCATGCGCACTGGCGCCGCGGGAGGCGTGGCCATCCGGCACCTCGCCCGGCCCGGCGCGAGCAAACTGCTGCTGATTGGCGCCGGCGCCCAAGGGCGCACGCAGGTTGAGGCGGCCCGCGCCGTCCGGCCGATCTCGCACGTGGTGGTTTCCGATAGCAATCCTGCCGTCGCCCAGGCGGCTGCAGCAGAGATCGCCGCTCAGCCCGCTGATCCTAATGCCGCGCTGAGCATCGTCACCAGCGATGCGCCAGATCAATGGGTCAGCTGGGCGGACGTCATCATCTGCGCAACGACCTCGCGCACGCCGGTATTTGACGGCACCTTGGTGCGGCCTGGCACCCACATCAATGCTATCGGCGCCTACACGCCGGCGATGCAGGAATTGCCGGCCGCCGTCGTCACGCGGGCTGACCTCCTGGTTGTCGACGCGCGCGATGCGGCATGGAGCGAGGCGGGCGATCTCGTGGTCCCACACCGACAGGGTTTGATCGGCGAGGACCGGATCGACGCTGAATTGGGCGAGGTGGTCCTGGGCCGCTCGCCGGGCCGCCGGACCGACGACGAGATCACGATCTACAAGGGCGTTGGGGTCGCTGCGCTTGATTTGGCGACAGCGCAGGTCGCCTACGCGCGGGCTCGTGCACTGGGCATCGGTCTGGAAATCGACATGCTTGCCTGACCGGCGGGTGCAGGCAACAAGGGGAGGGGCAACGCATGGCTGAATGGGAGACTGGCCTTTTGATCGGTGACGGGCTGGACGAGCTGACAGTCGCTCAGATGCAGGAGGCGATGGACGCCGGCCGGATGACGTCGCACGATCTTGTTCTCGCTTATTTGGCGCGCATCGCGCGCTTTGACCGCGGACTTAGTGGCATCAATTCAGTCCTGGAGATCAACCCGGATGCCCTGCAGATCGCGGCCGCAATGGATGCCGAGCGCGCCAACCGCGGCGTGCGTGGGCCACTGCATGGCGTGCCCATCTTGCTCAAAGACAACATTGACACCGGCGACAAGCTGCACACAAGCGCAGGCTCACTGGCCCTGGCCGAGTCCTTTGCCGCCCGCGACTCACACGTTGCCGCCAGGCTGCGCGCAGCGGGTGCCGTGATCCTGGGCAAGGCCAACATGACCGAATGGGCCAACTTCATGACCGAGGGCATGCCCGCCGGCTACAGCTCACGCGGCGGCCAGGTCCTCAACCCGTACCTGCCCGGCAAATACACCGTGGGCGGGTCGAGTTCCGGTTCGGGGGCTGCCGTGGCGATGAACTTCGTCACTGCGGCGATCGGTACTGAGACCTCCGGGTCGATCCTCAGTCCCGCCAACGCCAACTCGGTCGTCGGCATCAAGCCAACGGTTGGTCTGGTCAGCCGGACCGGCATCATTCCGATCATGCACACCCAGGACACCGCCGGCCCGCTGGCGCGCACGGTGACCGATGCAGCGACGGTGCTCAGCGCCATCTGTGGCCCTGACCCCCAGGACCCGGCGACCTGGGCCTGCGCCGCAAAGCTCCACCCCGACTACCGGGCGTTTCTTGACCGGTCTGCGCTGCGCGGAGCGCGACTTGGTGTCTCGCGCGACGTGATGGCCAAGTGTGACGCACAGCAACTTGCCGTCATGGAAAGGGCGCTGGCGGTCCTGCGAGAGCAGGGGGCCGTCGTCGTCGACCCGGTCGACCTTCCGGTGGCGCGTGATGATCATGACCGCACCGCCATGACCTGCGAGTTTAAACCCAACCTCAACGCTTACCTGGCCCGACTTTCGCCCCACATCCCGGTACACTCATTGCGGGATTTGATCGAGTACAATTTCCGGCATCCGGGAGCGATGCTGCGTTACGGACAGACGCTGCTGATCGCCGCCGAAACCACCTCGGGCACGCTGACCGAACCCGCCTACACCCGCGCGCTCGCACACGGCATCTGGCGGGCCACGGCATGCGGCATCGATGCGGCAGTTGCGGCTGAACGACTGACAGCGCTGGTTTTTCCCGGCAACTACGGCGCGGGCATCTCGGCCCGGCCCGGATACCCGTCGGTATGCGTCCCGGCGGGCTACACAGAGGATGGGCGCCCGCTTGGCATAACCTTCGCTTCGGTCGCATGGTCCGAGCCGGAGCTGATCGCGCTAGCCTATGCCTTTGAGCAGGCCACTTGTTACCGCCGGCCGCCGCAGGTAGCAGCCGCGACTGGCGGTGTCTAAGCAGCTCCAAGGGTGGTCGCGGAGCCGGGTTGGGGGGCGCAGGATTACCCTTCTACTCAACGAAATGACGGCATGAAATCCGAGCGACACAGATCATGTCCCGCCTTCTGCGGGACCGAGGGGGTTTCGTCTTGGAGGATGAGCTAAAAAAGCAGATCGAGCAACTGGTCGCCGCCCAAGAGGGGATGCAGCACACACTAGCCCAGCTATATAAGGCGGTCGACGACGTCCTGTGGTACCACAAGATCAGCGATATCGCAGACTACGACACCTTTGTCTACTGCGGTCCCGTACCGGCCAACCTGAGCGCCCAGCCCCCGCAGGACCGCGGCAATCCGGTCAAGATCAAGGCCTACCGGTTTGTCCCCAAACACATCGACAAGAGCAAAAAACACCCACTGCTTGTCTACCCGCACGGGGGTGTGCACGCTAACTTCTCCAGCTCCGGGGCCAACGTCGTCCGTGAGATGCTTGAGCAGGGCTATATCGTCGTCGCGCCGGATTACCGCGGCTCGACCGGCTATGGCGAATACCTCTACCGGCTGATCGACTACGGCGGGCTCGAGGTCGAAGACACCATGTGCGCTCGCGACTGGATGGTCGAAAACGAGCCCCTCGTCGATCCCGACCGCGTCGGCATCCTTGGTTGGAGCCACGGCGGGCTGCACACGCTGTTCAACCTCTTTCGTTATCCGGAGCGCTACAAAGTTGGTTACGCCGCGGTGCCGGTAAGCGATCTTGTCGCCAGGATGGCCTACAAGGGACCTCATTATCACTCGCTCTACTCCGCCGACTATCACATCGGCCAGCCGGCGTGGGTCGATCCGTGGGAATACAAGCGCCGCTCGCCGGCATATAACGCCGAGCAGCTCCAGACGCCGCTCCTTGTCCACACCACCACCAACGATGAGGACGTCAACGTGCTTGAAGTCGAGCACCTGATCAAGGCCCTCAAGGCTGCCGGCAAGCAGTTTGAGTACAAGATTTACGATGCCGCTCCAGGCGGCCACGCCTTCAATCGGATCGATACGCCGCTGGCCCGCGAGTCTCGGCGTGAGATCTGGGCCTTCCTGGCCAGATATCTACATCCATCGAAACCGCTCGCGTAGAGCGCGTCAGGTGATCAGTGCCGGACCATGCCGCGCCAGGACTGGCGGTGGCATGGTCCGGCCGCAAAGACTGCGGGGAGGGGTTGATGCGGGCCGGATAGATTTCTGACATGCTTCCACCCGTTGATCTGGTCCGACAGTGACCATGTGCAAACGAGAGAATGGGGGTGTAAGTCAAGTTGGTAGCAGGACGTATTGCGGGATTCTGGGCGCTGTTTATCTCATTTGCCCTGATGCTCGTGGCCGTCTACCGCTCACGGACAAGCGTACCTAAGATCCGTCCTTTAGCGGGCCTTGAGGCCATCGAGGAGGCCGTCGGCCGGGCGACCGAAATGGGCAAGCCAGTGCTGTTTACGCCGGGTTACGGCGATGTAGCCGGTACCAATGCCGCACCGACGATCGCTGGGCTGGACATGCTCGGTTACGTTGGGCGTCTCGCCGCACGCCGTGACACCAAGATGGCAGTGACGGTAGGCCATCCCAACACATATGCCGTCGCCCTTGACGTGTTGCGGTCTGCCTACATGGTCGAAGGCAGGCCTGACGCGTTGGGTGATGATGCAGTCACGTTTGGTTCCGAGATCCAGTTTGCGTTCACGGCTCACACCCTGGGACGGATCCAGCGCGAAAAACCGGCAACATGCCTCTTTCTCGGCTACTTTGCGGCAGAGGCGATCATTGTCGCAGAAGCAGCCGTGGCGGCCGGTTCGATCTCGATCGCTGGTGCGACAAACCACTTCCAGTTGCCTTTCTTTGTCGCTGCCTGCGACTACACCCTGATCGGTGAGGAGTTCCTGGCGGCCGGTGCCTACGTCTCCAACGACCCCCGTCGGATTGGCTCGATTCAGGGCCAGGACTGGGTCAAGGCCATTGCCGTGGCCTTGGCAGTGATTGGGGTCATCATGCAGGTCTTTGGCAACAAATCAATGGCCACTTGGCTCGGCAAGTAGGCCGGGGGAGAGAGGAGGGCGCACACGTTGAAGCGTGAATTACCCGTTTTCTTGACTGCGATCACCGGCTTGATCTTGTTGGCGGACTACTATTTCAACATCCCGGCGCTAAAGCCGTATGCGAGCGCGATGCAAAACTGGGGCGTCATCATCGCCGCCTTCACCCTGGCCCTGGCAGCGGCCAACCTGATCAAGATCCACACCCTGCGCGTTTCCCGTGGGGGCAGGATCGGCACAGTTCTGCCGAGCCTGGTACTGCTGACTGGGCTTTTTGTCACCATATTTAGCGGCATCTTTCTTGGTCGTTCGTCCCCGTCGTTCAGCTTCATCTTCAACAACATGTACACGCCGCTTGCAGCGGCTTTTTACGCAATGACTGCGTTTCACCTGGCATCAGCCTCATATCGGGCGTTCAGGGCGCGCAGCGCCCAGGCAGCGGTACTGCTGATTACCGGTGTGCTGCTGATGTTGGGCAGAGCTCCGATCGGTGAGACGATATGGTCAAGATTTCCCAAGATCGCCGACTGGATCATGGGCGTGGGCAACCTTGCCGGGTCCCGTGGCATCATGATCAGCATTGCGGTCGGCGTCATCGGCGTGAGTATGCGTGTCTTGACGGGCATTGACCGTGCCCATCTTGGTGCGGAGTAGGGGGTCGGGCATATGAGTATTGTTGAACGGCTCGGCCGCATTGACAACCGGATTATCTATACCGTATTGATCATCGTCTTGATCTGGCCGCTGGCAAATCCTCTGGGATTGCCCGTCTCGGTCGGCGCCAATACGCGCCGTACGTACGAGGCAATCGACGCCCTCGAAAGCGGCAACGTCGTCCTGTTCTGGGCGGGCTATTCAGCCTCCGGCGCCGGCGATGTCCAGCCGCAGGCGGTGGCGATCGCACGGCACCTCTTCCAGCAGGGAGTCAAGATCATCTTCCTGTCCGACGTGGTCGAAGGGCCGATGCTGGTTGAGAACGTCATCACCAACATACCCGAGATCACGAGCCAGACCTACGGCGTCGACTGGGTTAACCTCGGCTATCTTGCCGGCGGCGAAAACGGCATCTCCGCCGCTGCCAAAGGGCTCAAGGAAGCTTACCCGCTTGATTTCCGTGGAAACCCGACCGAGTCACTTGCGCTGCTCGCGAACATCGAGACCGCGGGCGACGTCGACATGACGGTATTCTTCACGACGCAAAACTCGGACATGTACGTCAGGCAAGTCTATCCCTACGGTAAGCCCCTGATCGGCGGCTTGATCAACACAATCGTGCCGCAGGCTGAGCCTTATGTAAACTCTGGTCAACTCACTGGCATCCTCGCCGGTCTGCGCGGAGGAGCCGAGTATGAGTTGCTGATGAAGCAGCCGTCCCTTGGCCTGGCGGCCATGGATGCGCAGAGCATCGGCCATTTGCTGTTCATCCTGCTGATTGGCATGGCCAACCTTGCGTATTTCGCGCAGCGCAACAGGCTTGCGCGGAAGGTGGGTGAGTAAGCGATGTCGACCAATCCAGGCGTATGGGTTGCTGCCATTCTGACGGTGTTCGTATACTCGTACCTCTACAAGGAAAACCTGTTTTACCAGCTAACTGAGCACCTTTACGTCGGCGTTGCCGCCGGATATACCGTTGTCATCGCGTACACCAACCTCCAGTCATCGGTCTGGCAGCCGCTGACGGCCAAGGGCGACTACCTGGTACTCGTGCCGTCACTGCTCGGATTGATGCTATTTGCGCCGTTTATCTCCAGCTCGCTGCGCTGGGTTAAGCGGTTGCCGATCGCGGTGATCATTGGCATCGGTACGGCGCTCACGCTGCGCGCGACAGTGATCGCGCAGTTTACGGCCCAACTTAAGGCGACCATCATTCCGTTGACCTCGATCGACAGTGTGATCATCGTCCTCGGCACCTTGGCGACACTTAGCTACTTCTTCTTCACCTTCAGGCAAAACGCCGCGCTACGCGTTTCATCCGAGATCGGTAAATGGGTGATTATGGTCACCTTTGGCGCCGCTTTCGGTAACGGCATCATGGGACGCATTTCGCTGCTAATTGCCCGCATCCAGCTCGTGTTCCAGGAATGGATACCGCTGATCAAGTAAGTCTGCGGACAAGGGGGTGCCTGCCCGCCGGTCGGGCGGCACCCCTCGGTCCCGGTTAGGCGCATTGAGCTGATCCGTTCCGCCGCCACCGGAGAGGAGACCTGCCTTGACGACCGGTGAAGACAACGGCGGAGATCGCTTTCAGCGCATCGCCGCCAACTATGATCGGACCAACCGGATCCTCAGTTTGGGCCTGGACCGTCTCTGGCGCCGCCGGGCGATCGACCTGCTGCAGAGACGTCCCGGCGAAACCACCCTCGATCTGTGCTGTGGCACCGGCGAGATAGCCATCGCGTTGGCCCAACAGAGGATACCCGGCAAGTTGATCGGCCTCGACATTTCTGAAGCCATGCTGGCCTGCGCCTCGCGCAAGATCCTCGCCGGGTCACATGCGGTTGAGTTGGTTTGCGGCGATGCCAGTGCCATCCCCTTTGCCGATGCGGATTTTGACTCGGTCATCTGCGGGTTTGGCCTACGCAACCTGAGCGACCGAGCCACTGGTCTACGTGAGATGAGGCGCATCCTCCGGCCCGGTGGGCGGGCCGTGCTGCTCGAGTTTGTCCCGCCTCCCGCGGGCATGCGGGGGTGGCCCGCACGGGCCTGGATTGAGCGCGCAGTCCCGATGGTCGGTCGTCTACTGACTAGCGATGCCGAGGCCTACGAGTTCCTGGCTAGTTCGGTGACCGGCTTTGTCTCTCCCGCATCGCTGATCGACGAGATGGAGCAAGCTGGGCTCATTGCAGTCGAGGGCAGGAGACTGTTCCCCGGCGTCGTAGCGGTGTGGCAGGGCACGGTTTCGCGGCGGAGGGAGCCTTGACCGCCATTTAGCCTGCCGAGTAGCATGGATTATGCAAGCTAAATGCCCTGACAGGCGCAATTCAAGACATCAGACTGCAGGAGGTGACGTTGATGACGGAGTCCTATCCCTGCCCGGCGTGCGGTGCGACGCTGGAGTTCCTGGCCGGAGGCGACAGTGCGGGCCACTGGCAGTGCCCGACGTGCGGACTAACCTTTGTTGATGAAGACGAACTCAAAATGGAGCTCGCCAAGAAGGCCGCGCCCAAAAAGTAGTAGTCGATGACCAAGAGCCGCCGTCCGGGCGAGTTAGGTGCCCGGGCGGTTTTAATGGCAGCCGGGGGTGCGCAGTTGGATTTAGACCCTGCAAGGTTGTGGCAAGACTGTATAGCTGCCCGCCGCGCATTACACGGAGTGGCCCGCCATACCCCGCTGCTTGCGGTCGAGCGCGGCCAGACTGGTTACGTTGATTACCTCAAAGCCGAAAACTACCAGTTCACCCACGCATTCAAGTTCCGTGGCGCCTACAACTACTGCTGGCACCTGCCCGTCGACGTTCGCGCCACCGGATTGATCACCGCCTCAAGCGGCAACCATGCCCTCGGCCTCGCCCTGGCGGGCAAGCAGCTGGGGACGCACGTAACGGTCGTGATGCCCGAAACCGCCCCGGCGGTAAAGGCGGCAGGCTGCCAAGGTTTTGGTGCGACGGTGCTGCGATGGGGAGAAGCATACGACGATGCGGCCCGGCACGCGCTCGAGCTGGCAGACCGGCGGGGCCTGCACTACGTACCCAGCTTTGACGATCCACTGATCGCCGCAGGGCAGTCGACCATCGCCTGGGAAATCCTTGATGACCTGCCCGAAGTTGACATGATTGTCTCGCCGGTTGGCGGCGGCGGCCTGCTGGCTGGTCTGCTTGGTCTGATCAAGCTCCTTCCCCAACAGCTGGCGGCGCAGTACTTTCCAGCCCGGCGGGCGCCATTGGCGGCGATCAAAGTCATTGGAGTGCAGTCATCCGGCGCTGCCTCCATGGTGGAGTCAGTTGCCGCCGGTCGGCGGGTCCGGCTCCCCGCCGTCAACACGCTGGCGGACGGCATCGCAGTCCGCGAGCCTGGCGCTTGGACCTGGCAGATGGCCAGTGCCTACGCCGATGGAATGACGACGGTCAGCGACGATGATCTGCTGGCAGCTCTACGTGTATTGGCCGTCGACCACAAGACGGTCGTCGAGCCGGCGGGCGCCGCCGCCTTTGCCGCGTTACGCCTTGCGCAAGGTGACCCCAGTCGCGGTCACCCTTTGTTGGTGGACGCCGTTGCCGGCGGCCAAAGGATCGCGTGCATCCTGAGTGGCGGCAACATCCAGCCGGAGTTGCTGGCTGCACACCTGGCGCAGTAGGGCAAGTCTGGTAGTCTTGAGATGACGGCGGGTTGCCGCTCAAGCGGCCGCCCGCCAGACCGGGGGGATTGGTTTACGATGGCAAGCAACGAAAAGATGATCTTGTTCGGTGAGCAGGCGCGCGATGCGCACGAGTTTGACGTCTGGCTGATGGCTCGCCGTATGGCACTGCTATACCATTATCTAGCTGGGGCTATCGTCGATCGACTTGGCGAGGCCGAGGGCTACGCACTGGTCAAGGATGCGGTCTGGCGGTATGGCGAGCACTGCGGTGGAGCCGTACGCGATCAAGTACTCGGCAAAGGACTACCGCTCACTGCGGAAAACTTCCGTACGATCCCCGATCTGCCGGCGCGTGGTTGGCGGTCCGAAGTGGTTGAGGCCGCTGACGGCGACAAAGAAAACCGGGCGACCCTGTGCCCGTTGGCGCGGACATGGGCGGAGATCGGCACTCCGGCGAGTCTCGCTCGCCTCTACTGCTTTGTCGACCAGTCCAAGATCGCCGGCTACAATGACGCCGCACTTGAGTGTGTGCACGAGCACAACGTTTTGGACGGAGACGGCTACTGTGAGATAGTCATCCGGCCCAAGGGCGCCGGGGAATAGGGGGACTTAGATGGCAGGCCGCTTTACACGCGAGCAAATGATGGAGATGGACCCGCTCTTTTTGCGCATGCACCTGAGAGAAAGGGTCCACCACACGGTCGAGCATCAACTTTACCAGGCAATCTATGCCGGGCGCAAACTGAACGCCGGCTTTGGCGCGATCGCGCGCGAGATCCTGTCCGTCTGGGAGGCGCGCCAGCTGCCGGCCGACCTGCCCGACATCAAGTGGATATACACGCTGATGGACCTGGCGAGTAAGGTCCAGTCCGGCGAGCAGGTGAGCGTCCCTGGCGGATACCTGCCGGAGCCTCTCACGGCCGATGAGCTAGCCGCCTGGAACAAGCTCCTGCACGGGCGGCGATCCTACAGGCATTGGGACGACCGACCGGTGCCAGCCTGGATGGTCGAGCGGATTCTGGAGGCCGGCATGTGGGCCGCCAGTGGCTGCAACCTGGAGATCTGGCGGTTTATCGTCATGGAGGACCCTGCGGTCCTTAAGCGCTTTGCCAACATGGAGTTCGAAGTCGAAAAGGTCAAGGTAGTCTGCTGTATGGACGTGAGGGGATACGACCAGGTTGAGTTTCCGCCGCCGGAAAAGAATAAGCTGCTCGACATCGGGGCCGCCATGCAGAATATGGCCTTGACCGCGCACGCCCTCGGCCTAGGCGGTTGCTGGTCGACTTTTTCGGACAAGCAAATCAGCGACATCCATGCATACTTTGATCTGCCGGACTACATCCAGGTGGTCACTTACCTGTCACTTGGCTGGGCTGCCGAAGCAGTGATGCCGCCGGCGCGGATGTCGTACCAGGACGCGATCCTGGCCTGGCCTGGTCGCAAGACGGCCGAGTAGGGTGGATATGCGACCTGACGCGATGCGCCCGGTCGCTGCAACGGACAAGATTAGGCAAATCCGCCCGGGCAATCGCCCGGGCGGATCGCGTTACCGCGCATAGCGTAAGACAGCCGCGTTCTACGGCTGTGACTTGTCCTCGTCGTACGTTCCGCTCGAGATTGCCCGCAGGTTAAGCACGGTCTTGACCAGCACCGCGATCGCCAGGCCGATAATGGGCACAGCGATGGCGATGTGCATCGAGCGCGAAAGGTAAACCAGCAAGCCGGCCACCGCGACACCGCCGGCGATGAGCATCGTCTTGGACTGCTTGCGGCCCGCCACGTTAGGCTTGGCAAAGAGGTAGAGAAAGCCCAGGACGACCATTAATCCACCGTTGATCCACACCACTTCTGGCATCCCCCCGATTGACAGTGCGGTCCCAATGACCCGCCGGCGCCTTTGACAGGGCCATTTTCGCCCGCATGCGCGGGGTTACCTGCGCGCTTGCGCGGGGGAATCCACTCGATGACGGCGAAGTGCCCCCGATGAGGTGATTGCCGTGCGAATTGTGTGCACTGGTTGTGGTGCTTCTGCTTCTGTTGACAGCTTTGTCCATCCGTGCGCGCAATGTGGCGAGCCTGTGGAGGTTCGCTACGAGGCGGGAGAGATCGCCCCGGCCCTTGCATTGGCGGGCGGCGGACGCGTGCATGGGGTGTTAACGGACTTTGCCGCGGTGTTGCCCGATCTCGGGGGAGGCATGGTTTCGCTCGGCGAAGGCGGATCGCCTTTGCTTGATATTGGCGAGCTGGCCGATCGCCTTGGCCTGCCGGAGCTATATCTCAAGAACGAAGGCTCCAACCCAACCGGGTCGTTCAAAGACCGGGGCAGCGCGGTTGCCCTCAGTTGGGCGGTCGGCCACGGATTCCGTAGCGCCGGGACGGTTTCCAGCGGCAACATGGCCGGATCCGTAGGCGCCTATGCCGCGCGAGCCGGCGTACCGTGCGTAATCCTGGTGCCTGCGCATATCAAGCCCGAGAAACTATTCACCATCGGCGTCTACGGCCCTGACCTCATCCGGATTGAAGGCGACTACGGCGCTCTGTACCGCCGCGCGCTTGCCCTGGGCAGGCAACAGGGGATCTACTTTGCGGTATCGGACGACCCATGGCGGATCGAAGGGCAAAAAACCGTTGCCTACGAGATCGTCCGCGACCTTGGCGGCGCGCCGGATTATGTCTTTGTGGCGGTTAGCTCTGGGGGACACATGGCGGCGATCCTCAAAGGCTTCGCCGAGATGGTCGAGGCTGGCCTGATCGATCGGGCACCCGCGGTCGTCGGCGTCCAGTCGACCGGATGCAATCCGATTGCCCGCGCCTTTGAAACCGCCGCCAGCTCCGTCACGCGCCTTGACCGAGCCGATACCGCGGCCCATGCCATTGCCAATCCGGATCCGCCCAGCGGCAGCCGACTGCTACGGGCGTTACAGGCGGCAGGTGCTGGCGGGGTAATCGCTGTTGATGATGAGGACCTGCGCCGTGCACAGATGATGCTATCGGCAGGCGAGGGGATCTTTGTGCAGATGGAGAGCGCTGCTTCGTTGGCCGGTGCCATCGTTTACGCACGCGAGGGCAAACTGAGCCGCAGCGATCGAGTCGTTCTGATTGCAACGGGCAACGGGCTTAAGGATCCGGCTGCCTTCGCGGGCCGCGATTTCGCGGCTCGGCTGATCGCGCTTGAACGGCTTGGCGAGATACCGCTAACGCCAGTCAAACACTGATTGCGCAGGGCAGGTGTCGCGCGCGACGCGTGGAATTGTTGCGCACCCTCAAATGATTGACCCAATATGAGCATAGCAAGGGGAGAATGATATTATGTCGTCTGACATCAGCGACCACTGGTCACAGGTTACCGAAGAGGAAGAAGGCCTGCTGCGCGAGGTTGATGGCGACGAGTTAATGGCCAACACCGCCGCGATCGCCCAGTGGACCAGGCTGTCCGGCAGCCCCGAGGAAGCCGCAGCTGCAGCGTTTGTCAAAGGCAAGCTCGAGGCCTATGGCCTGCACGCAAGGATCATCCGGCATGACGCATACATCAGCTTGCCGGTGTCTGCCCAGCTAGTCATTGAGTCGGCCCATACGATTGATGCGCTCAAGGCGATCGATTGCATTACCCACTCCTGCGGCGTCAATACACCCCCAGCTGGCGTCTCCGGTGAGCTGGTCTATCTAGGCGGCGGCACCGCCACTGACTATGCCAAGACCGACGTGCGCGGCAAGATCGTGTTGCTCGACGGCCTCGCCGGGCCGGAGCCGACCAGGGTTGCCGAGGCCCACGGTGCGATTGGCCACATCCACATCAATGACGCCAACTTGCACGAAATGACGATTTCCCCCGTCTGGGGGTCGCCAGAGAGCTGGCAGATGGATCTCTTGCCCAAGACCCCCGCGATCTCGGTCCGCGCCGATGTCGGCGAGGCCCTCGTTGACCTGCTGTCGCATGGCCCGGTACGGGTGACGATGCACACAGTCGTCGACACGGGATGGCGCAAGATCCCGCTGGTACTCGGCGAATTGCCCGCTCAGTCTGAGCCGGGCCGCTATGTCCTGCTCAGCGGGCACATCGACAGTTGGCACAAGGGCGCCATGGACAACGGGTCCGCCAACGCGACCATGCTGGAGGTCGCGCGCATTCTCGCCGGCCGCCGGTCGATGTTGCGCCGCGGTCTCAGAGTCGCGTTTTGGTCCGGCCACTCGCACGGCCGGTACGCCGGCTCTGCGTGGTACGCCGATCACCACTGGACCGACCTGCATCGCAACTGCGTCGCTCATGTCAACGTTGACTCCACCGGCGCCATCAACGCGACCGTGCTTGGCGAGGCCAACGTCATGGCCGAGCTACACGACCTTGCCTCCGGCAGCGTGCGCGCGGTAGTGCCGGACGAGGATTTCACCGGGACACGCTTCGGGCGCGCCGGCGACCAGTCGTTCTGGGGGCATGGTGTGCCGTCCGCATACATGAGCCTTTCCCAGCAGCCGGCCGATACCGGCACGACCGCGGAGTCGTTCCGGGCGATCATCGGCACCGGCGCGCAGCGCTCGGGCGGCCTCGGCTGGTGGTGGCACTCCATCCATGACACCATCGACAAGATCGACAAAGCCAACCTTGTGCGCGACACCAAGGTCTACCTGCTGACCGTCGCCCGTCTCTGCAACTCGGCAGTGCTGCCGCTTGATTACCGGCGCACTTGCGACGAGTTGCGCTGGGCGATCAGGTCAATCGCCCGGGCTTGCCCGGGGCCACAGGTCGATTTTGGGCCGCTCCTTGACGAGCTGGGCGGCCTACAGGTGGCCCTGGAAAAGGTCTCGCTGGTCCTTGCGCGGCTTGCCTGGCAGAGTGAGACCACCAAGAGCACCCGGGCAGAGCGCCTGTTCAACTCAACCCTGGATGCTGCCAACGGCCTGGTGATAGACCTCGGCCGTCTCCTTGTGCCCGCCAACTACGTGGGCGGCTCCCGGTTTGCCAACGACCCCGCGCTGCCGACGCAGCCAATGCCTGCCCTAGCCAACGCGGCAAGAACTCTGGCGGCGACCACGCCGGAGACACCAGACTCCTACTCAGCGGAAATCACCTTTGTCCGCGCTCGGGCGAAGATCGAGAACAGCCTGCAGGAGGCACGCGTGATTACGGAGCGCTGGCTTGAGGCTAACGAGCCGCGGCGGTAGGATCAACGTTGCCGGCACGACCACGCATTTGAGGTGGCCGCCATCCCGCGTAACCGAGGGATGGCGGCCACTGCTGTATGCTCGGGGCCTGGTTTGGCGGAGACGGGGCGTTAGTCGACGGCCGGCGCGGGGATCAACAAACGCTGCGTGTCGCCAGCCCACTCCAGCAACATGACGCCGCAGTTGTCCACGGCAAAAGTACCGGAGGACAGGTGCCCTAGCCCGAGGACCCGTGCCGTTACCGCGCGCAACGGCCCACCGTGGCTGACCACGAGCACTGCCTGCCCAGGGTGCGCCGCCGCGATCTCGGTCAGAGCACGCCATACGCGCTCGATCATCTCGCCCTCAGACTCGCCGTTGCGAGGCCCGGACCGTTGCGGATTGGCACGGACCGCGGCAAAGGTCGCCGCGTCAGTCGATTGCACCTCCGCGTAGGTCTTGCCGGCCCAATCGCCCATGTTGATCTCGCGCAATCCCGAATGCCGTACAACATCCAAACCCAGCTGATCAGCGACGATCTGAGCGGTATCACTGGCACGACGAAGATCGCTGGCGTAAACGGCAACGATCTCGCGCCCCATCAACGTACGGCCCGCAAGGCTCGCCTGAGACCGGCCAAGCTCCGCAAGAGGCTCATCAAGCTGGCCCATCAAACGACCGGCGGCGTTGGAGTCGGTCCGGCCGTGCCGTAGCAAATAGATGTGGCAGACTCTGCTGCTGTCCATGACTTCTTGGATCACTCCCACTCCTGTGCTGTCCTGCGTTTCTCCGGCAGTTTCGGCAGCCCGACAGCTCTTCCTCCGCCTTCTTGTCGATATCTGACGATCGGAAACCCCGGCCTGCCCACCGTCACCGGCAGGTGCCCACCGCTCATACTGGAAATAATTAGCAATCAAGTCGAGGAGGTAATCCATGTTGTATCGTTGGTTAATCCGTCCCAAGGCGGTGCTGTCCGTGCTGTTGTCGCTCATGCTGATCTCGCCGCCGGTCCTTGCCGCCTGGCACGGCGGCAGTGAGCAGCTGAGCAGTGGCGGACAGATCGACTGGCTTGGGCCGGCGGCTGGGATGGACGAGGCATGGCGGGTGACACTCGATTGTCCATTGATCAGCAACCCGGTGATCGACGATCAGGGCACCATCGTGATCGCCGACCAGGCCGGGCTCACGGCATACGGGCCGGACGGCGCCGAGCTGTGGACGACACCAATGCCCTCGATCCGCCCGGGATCGGTGACCTTGTTGGCCGAGGAGCAGGCGGCATCCAAGTTGGTCGTGCTAACCAGCAGTCCGCGCGCAATCAGGGCTGTATCCACCGCCAGCGGCGAGGCGGTTTGGTCGACGACTCTGATCGCGAGCCCTGGCAGCCCACCTTTGGTCGGCCCCGATGGCAGGCTGTATTTGGTGACCACCGATGGCAGGTTGCGCGCCTTTGGCCACGACGGGGCTGCACTATGGTCGTACAGCCTTGGCGGGGCCGTATCTCTCCCGTTGGCCCGCGGCGCGAATGGATTGATCTATGCGATGCAGGACAACGGGACACTGACCGCCATCGATCCAGTCCGGCGCACCGCCGTCTGGCGGTGTGAGACACACCTGACCCCGGCAAAAGGACCATCTGTGGCGCAGGACGGCGCGCTGTATTTCGTGACCGCCGCGGGCTCCGCCGTGCGCGTCAGTTCCACCGGCAGCCTTGGGTGGCGGATCCCCCTGGTGGCTGCGGCACCACCACTCACCACTGCTGACGGAGGATCGGTCTATTTGAGCACCGACGGGCTGCTTCGTCACCTGTCCAAACACTCCACGACCCTCTGGTCAATCGATCTGGCGGGCAAGTCGTCAGCGGTGCAACCGATCTCAGACAGCGCCGGCGTGATCCACGTTGCCGCCGGCGACACACTCTGCCGGCTCACCATGCAAGGGGCACTGCTGGCACCGGCAGCAATCATCTCTGGTGAGCAGATCCTCTCGATGGCGTTGCCGGCACAGGAGGAGGCGATCGTCGTTACCGACGCGGGACGGCTCTACTGTCTGCGCGCCCCGGCAATACCGGACGACCAGACGCCATCCGATCCTGCGGCCGATTGGCTGCCTGATCTCGAGATACCTGATCCGGATGGTTTGGCCGGATGGTACCGTCAGCCACCGCAGTTGTCTGCGACTTCCGCAAGCGCTGCCGACTGGCCAGCTGGACACGAGGTCTGCTGGGTAGCCACGACAGATGTCGCGACGCAAGGCGGCGTGCTGTCCGCTGGCGCTCACAGCTTCGTGATGGACCTGCAAGGGCAGGTGAGCCTGGTGTTGCGTAATGCCGGGAGCCCCTCGGATGGAGAGGCAACGGCAACGCTGTTCATGATCGATCACACGCCACCGGTCATCGCGCTGCAAGGGGCGGTTGGGGATCACTGTGTCGTGCCGCCGGGGGACTATGCTCCGCAGGTGGACTGTCATGACGCAGACTCCGGCCTGGCTCAATGCGTCGTCATGCTCGACGGGGAGGTCGTGCTCGGTCCCGTGGCAATGATCAACGGCAGCCATACACTGATGATCTCTGCGGTCGACATCGCCGGCAATCAAGCCGAGCGCACCTATCAGCTTGACGTCGCCAACCGTTGCGCCGCGCTCTCGCTCAATCCGATCTTGGCGAGCACGGTACCCGCGCGGACGCCAGCCTGGAGCAGCTGGGTGACAGTGCTGATCAGATTGCCGCGGGAGGCAACGACATCGCTGACACCCGAGACCCCTGTGCTGGGCGGCGTGCCGGGCCAGATCGTGGCCCGCCTGCCAGCCAGTGCGAGTTCTGAGTACCGGGCCTATCTCGCAAGGTTTGATCGCGGCGCAATCGTGGCAGCGATATCGGCACAGGTTGGCTCGGCGGGGGGCCGCCTCGTGCCGGTGCCGCTCAAGCTGCTGGTCAACCTCGGGTCGGACCTGTTTGCGACGGACCTCAGGATCCTGTGGCGCAGGTAAACATCTGATTGTCCACTGCTCCAAGACGACCGCCAGGGACCTCGCACCTGCGAGATCACTGGCGGTCGATTGGGAGTCAGTTCGGCAGTTGACCTACTGCTCGATGCGGCGGAGCATCCGCAGTCCGCGGAACATCGCCCAAGCGGGCCCGTCGTCGCGTAGGTAGAACCTGACCCACTCCGTGCGGTGGCGATAGGTGCCATAGGCCTCCGTCGGACCTGTCAGATGCAGGCGCACCGCCTGTCCCTCTTGCTCGGCGACGAGCACGGTCTGGTCACCAGTGACCTTGACCCTGGCTCCCTCGGCCGAGTCGTAGGTCCCTGTCAAGCGATCGATGTGCTCCGGTGCCGCTTGCCATACGGCAGCAGTCGGCAGGCCGTAGGTCAGCGGCAGATCGAGGCTGGTATTAAGTGCCGCGCGCCAGATGGTATGCGCGGGTGCTCGCGTCGTGTTGCAGAGGACGGCAATTACGATGTCGCTGTCGGGCACAAAGCCAAAGCTACTGGCAACGCCGATCTGGTTGCCGCCATGTTGGACCACGGTGTGTCCAGCATAATCTGGGTTGCTCTGCAGCGCGTATCCGTACGACCAGCTTGGCTCCGTTGGGTGGATAGCCTGCCACATTTGGGGCAGTGACCCTGGCGGGACGATTTGACGGCCATCCACCTGACCGTCACCCGTAAAAACCTGTCCGTAGCGCAAGAGGTCAAGGACATTGGTCCGCACTGCGCCACCGACATCGTAGCAACCCAGCGGCGGATACGACTGCTGGTCATAGCTCCCCGTCGCGGCGTTGTAGGTGTAGGGCTTAGTCACGTTGTCCATCTTTGCCAGGCTATCCAGTCTGACCGTCGTGCGCGGCATTTCGATCTCGGCAAGCACCTTTGTCTGCATGTAGTCGAGATAGGGTTCGCCTGCGGCGGTTTCGATCAACATCCCGGTCAGAAGAAACACGTCGTTACAGTAGCTCAAATGGTCACCGGGCTGGCCAAGCAACTTGAAGTCGCCCTCGGCGAGATAAGCGACGTGTTCGGCAAACGACTTGAGCTCAGGGCGGCGTTTAAGAGGGGGCACCCCCGTGGTGTGCGAGAGCACATGATGGATCTTGACGCCGACGCCGCGATCGCTGCCGGGCAGGCTAAATGCGGGCACATGGTCCACGAGACGATCGTGCGGGTTCAGTCCCGTTTGTCCGGCGGCCTTCAGCAGGGCAAACGCGCTAAAGGACTTGGTGACCGACGCGGCGCCAAAGATCGTGTCCGGGGTGACGGGCAGCGTGTTGGCGACGTCGCGCAGGCCGTAACCGGCAACGTGCAGCGGGCGCCCGCCCTGGGAGACGCCCACGGCGCATCCGGCAATGTTTTCCGCCGCCATGATGGCTTTAACATGTGAGTCAAAACGTTCCCAACGTCCGACATCCATACGATCATCCTCCGATCTTGGCTGTGCGGTCTAGATACTGGTGCCGAGCAGGGGCCAGATCAGGTTGGCGACCAGGCCGATTGCCAGGATTGATAGGAGCATCAGGGCAATTCCGGCTCGGAACATCTCCATGGACTTGAAGTATCCAGCGCCATAGGCGAGAGCGTTTGGTGCCGCATTGGCGGGCAGCAAGAACGCAAATGACGCCGACAGCCCGGCGACCATGGCCAGGACCTTGGGGTCCCAGCCGGACGCAACAGCGATGCCGATCGCCAAAGGCACCAGGGTGGTTGCCGTGCCCGAGATCGTGCAAAAGACAATGATCGCCAAGGCCGTCGCAGCGGAAACCAAACACAGGACAACCCACGCGGGCCACCCTGCGACATATGCGGTCAGCAGCTTGGCAAGCCAGGCGATGGCACCGGTCCTGGTCAATCCCTTACCCAGCGCAAGCCCGCCACCGATCAAGAGAAAGATGTTCCACCCAGTGTTCTGATGGATGTCCTTCCACTGCAAGACGCCGACATAGGGGAGCGAAAGCAGGATCACTGCGAGCAGCCCGACGAGCGAGGTCCAGTCCTTGGGTACCGGCAGGAAGGGCTCGATCATCCACAGCACGACGGTGAGGGCAAAGATGGCGGCAACGCGCCATTCTTGCGGACCGAGACGGCCCATCTCCTTGAGGGTTCGCCTGCAGCTGGAAAGGTCCAGCCGTTTGAGCTCGGGCGGGAAGAACGCCAATACGACCCGCCAGGCGACCGGCAGCGTGATCAACATCAACGGCAGCGCCAGCAGGCTCCAGCCGAGAAAGGTCACCGAGATGCCGCTCATGTCGCGCAGCAGAGCAATTGTCAGAACGTTGCCCGGAGTACCGGCCGGCGTGCCCATGCCGCCGATGCTCGCCGCAAACGGTATGCCGATGAGCATTGCCCGACCGAGGTTGCTCTCGCCAGGCTTGGCACCTGCGGTGTTAAGGATGCTGATCGCAATGACCATCATGATTGCGGTTGATGCTGTGTTGGAGATCATGGTCGACAAGAGGGCCGTGGCGATCATCATGCCGAGGACTACGCGGTCAGTGCGCTCGCCCATCTTGAGCAGCAGGGCAAGGCTCAGGCGGCGGTCCAGGCCGTATTTTTGCAGTGCGGCGGCGAGGCAGAACCCGGCGAAGACGATCGCGCTCACCGGGTCAAAGACGAGAGCCAGCCCCTCGCGGACCGGCAAAATGCCGAGCGCCGCAGTCGCGAGGATCACCATGACCGAGGTGATGGCGATAGGTACTGCCTCACTCATCCACAGCGCGGCGGCACCGATGCCAACCATCAGCATGCGCCAGGCCTGCGGCGGCAGATCGCCCGGGACGACCAACCAGCCCAACAGGCCAAGGGTGACGAAAAGTCCGATGATAAAGACGAGTTGGCGCCGCTCTCTGTCCATGTCCGTGGTCCGCTCCTTTGCCGTGGGGCGATGTACCCGCATTCGGTTTGACGTCGGACCAACATTACCTTCAGAAGTATGCCCCACGGTGAAAGCTGCCGCCAACCGAGCGCGTCTTAGCATGTGGTTCGCCGGGAGTGCAAACGACGCGACCCAACTATCTTAGCCGGCAGGTGACTCAGATGAAAAAGCTCTATCGTTCAAAGCACAATGCGATCGTCGGCGGCGTATGCGCCGGTATTGCCGAGTACTTCGAAATCGATCCCACCCTGGTCCGTCTCGCGTGGGCCGTCCTGATCTTCCTAGGCGGGACCGGCATCGTCGCGTACCTAATCGCCTGGCTGATCGTGCCGCTTGCTGCCGACGATGACCCGCTCGACGTCCGATACCCATCGACGTCGCGGGCTGCGGAGCTGACGTCTCCACGTGTCGTTGAGGAGCCAGCGCCGGTTGAGGAGACCGCGACGGCCCCGGATGGTGCTCCACCGGTTTCACAGCCGTTTCCGACGCCGCCCGCGCCACCGGCCTCGCGAGGCGCAAGCGGCCTCAGCGGCGCGAGCGTTTTTGGCCTTATCTTGATCGGAGCGGGTGGGCTGCTCCTGGCCCGCAATTTCCTGCCGTGGTTTAACCTGCACCGGTTTTGGCCCCTGGCCCTCGTCGGGCTCGGCCTTTACCTGGTGCTAACCGCGCTCGATGGTGGCCGTCGCCGCTAGACCAGTGGTAGCAGAGAGGGACCCCGCCGATTGGCGGGGTCCCTCTCTGACTATGACGGCTGATGCCCAGTGGGCGGCGTTAGATCTCGGAGGCGACCTTCTTTTCGTCGGCGTTAGAGGTCGCGCCAGTCGCTCCAGTGGGGCTATCTGCGGTCGAGGCAGCCGGAGGGACCGGATCGCTTGCGCCTCGGTGACTCGACGGGTAGTCGTTGACGTGAAAACCTGGCCCCTTGAACTGAATGTAAAGCTTGCGCGGCATCATCTTTTTGACGGGTTCGCCGCAAGTTGGGCAGGCAGTCAAAGGATCCTCGGTCATGCGTTGCTCAACCTCAAAGCGGCCGCACTTGGCGCACTTGTATTCGTAGATTGGCATAGCGGGCCTCCTCGGTCGGGTAGTCCTACATAAAGCTGTATATGCCTCAGGCGCTGCGTTGTCAAGGACACCAGTCGCCGTAGAGGTTTCGCACCTGCGGTTATTGAAACCACTTGAGAACTTGTCGCCCAAACGAACGGGGGTATCCACCCTTGGCATTGGTCAAGTCCAGCATCCACACTCCGATCGGACGAGCGCTCGCCAAGGTGCTCAGCCGTGACAGCCTGATCCTGACCGGCCCAGTCGATTTGATCGCCTATAGCTACGACGCGACGGGAGACCGGGCGTTGCCCGAGGCGGTAGTGCTGCCGGCCAACACCGCCGACGCGGCGGCATTGATGCGCTGGGCGGCAGACCAGGGCATACCGGTTATCCCGCGGGGTGCCGGGACCAACTTGAGCGGAGGCACAGTGCCGGTTGCCGGCGGCATCGTATTGGAGATGGCCCGCGCCAAGCAGGTGCTTTCGGTCGATCTACCGCGTCGCCGGGCCGTCGTGGGACCGGGGATCACCAATCTTGCCCTGCAAAACTACCTCGCACCGCTGGGTTATTGCTTTGCTCCTGATCCGGCGAGCCAAAAGGTCTCGACACTAGGCGGCAACGTGGGCGAAAACGCCGGCGGACCACACTGCCTCAAGTACGGCGTGACCGCGGACCACATCGAGGGCCTCGTCGGCATTCTGAGCGACGGGAGTATCGTACGACTCGGGGAGATGGCTGAGGGTGAGTGCGCACTCGGCAGCACTCGTGCCCTGGTCGGGTCGGAAGGCACCCTGGCGATATTTACCGAGATAATGGTGCGCCTTGAGCCTTTGCCGCCCGCCGTAAAGACAATCCTGGCGGTCTACGATCGCCTCGAGGACGCCGGCCGCTCGGTCAGTGAGATCATTGCGCGGCGGATGCTGCCAGCCACGCTGGAGTTGATGGACCGGACGACGCTCAACGTGATCGAGGAGTCGTTTCACCTCGGTTACCCCACCGACGCCGAGGGGGCATTGCTGATCGAATTGGATGGGCTTGCCCCGGGGTTAAATCGCCAGGCGGCGATGATCGAGTCAATCTGCCTCGACCTCGGTGCCCGCACGGTTGCGGCAGCCAAAGACGAGGACGAACGGGCGAGGCTATGGCTTGGCCGTCGTTCGGCATTTGGGGCCCTGGCCCGTCGCAGCCCCAGCTACTCCGTGCAGGACGCCACTGTGCCACGCGACCGGCTGGTGGAGATGATGCGGCACGTTGAGGAAGTGGCAACGCGGCACGACCTGGAGATCGCCATCGTTGCTCATGCCGGCGACGGCAACCTCCACCCGATTGTGCTCTATCGCACCCCGACGCCGGAGCGGCTCGCCAAGGTCCACGAGGCCAACGGCGAGATCATGCGGCAGGCAGTCGCCATGGGCGGCACGATCAGCGGCGAGCACGGGGTGGGGATCGAAAAACTCGACTTTGTTTCCCTGGCGCTGGATACCGCTACCCTGGATCTGATGCGCCGGGTCAAGCACGCGTTTGATCCCGACGGGCGCCTCAACCCGAGCAAGGCGATTCCCGGAGCCGCGCCTGTCCACGATCAAGTGAGCGGGGGAGGGGCGGTCGCATTCGTCGCCGGCACCCTATGGCCTCAGGGCCATGGGACGCGGTCAAGCTGGGCCTTACCCGACGACAAACCCAACCTTCAACCGGCGCCAGCCTCGACGCAACGTGGCACTCTAGAGATCGATTCCGGCAACCTGACGCTGCGCGTGCTGGCCGGGACACCCTCGGCCGAGGTCCGCGAGGCGCTGGCACAGGCGGGATTCTGGTTGCCCGCGCTGGATCACGGGTGGCACGGCACGATCGGTGGCGACGTCGCCACGGCGCAGCCCGCGCCGACTGACGCTCAATTGGGTGGCATCGGTCGGTGGGTACTCGG
>ENA-ORXD01000105-ORXD01000105.1-sediment-metagenome-genome-assembly--contig:-NODE-105-length-140429-cov-7.674875_pt1 | contig 140429 bp, 116 predicted proteins | sample MGYA00237862_ERZ511471 | MGnify/ENA metagenome assembly ERZ511471
AAAAAAGGTGAGAAAGTGGGAAGGCGGCGCTGCGCGAGAGAGTTGAAAGTTGAGAGTAGAAAGTAGAAAGATTAAAAGGAAAAACCCGCTGCAGTGCAGGGGGCTAACAGTTAAAGCAACCCCGCGACACGTCGCGGGGCTAAACATAAATAGTTAGCAGGGGCAAATTGCTGCCATCTATTCGAAGGCTAAGTTATTGTCAGGGGCAGGGTAATCTGGTATCCTACCAGAGTTATGCCAATAAAAGCGATAATATTCGATCTGGGTGAGACGCTGCTGAATTACGGCGAGGTGGATGTTGACGAGCTGTTTGGGCAGGGGGCACATCTAACGTATGAATATCTGCGGCAGATAAGCGGAGGGGCAGATAGCTTACCCCCTTTCAAACGATATCACCGGCGACATTGGTTGTCCATCCGCTGGCATTACGCGATCTCGGTGGTTACGCGGCGGGAGTTCGATTGTCTGTCACTATTAGATAGCAAGGCGCAGGCGATGGGACTGCATCTTGATGAAAAGCAGTTGCAAGAATTGGCGTGGCGGTGGTATCAGCCGCTGGGCGAGGCAGCGAAGATAGAGCAGAATCTACACCGACATCTACAGGAGCTTATGAATATGTCGCTTAGGCTGGCGATAATATCCAATACGTTTTTGCCGGCGGCGGTTCTGGATCGCCAACTGGAGAAGTTCGAACTGCTGCGGTTCTTCCCGGTGCGGCAGTATTCGTCGGGTACGGGTTATCGCAAGCCAGACCGACGAATTTATCAGAAGACCCTGGATTTACTGGGCGTAGAGCCGACCGAAGCAATCATGGTGGGAGATAAGCTGAACGAGGATATTAAAGGGCCGGGCAAATTGGGGATGGCGGGCGTTTACAAACGCGGGACGGTCAACCGAGACCGAAAAATATCGCCCGGCATAGCGGTTATCAGCAGCATTGCGGAGCTGCCGGAGTTGATAAAAAATTGGCAACGATAAGAACGTTCAACGTTGAAAATTAAAAGTTAAAAAGGAAAAGTTAAAAATTACAGTTTAAAATTAAAAGTTATGAATAGAGTACTTTCGCACTTTTTTCTGGCGCTGCATTAGGCCCTGTCGGAGTGCAAATTATGGTAAAATAATCTGCGATAGTTAACTTTGTGAGGTGTTGATTTTTTATAGGAGTATAAAAAATGAGGAAGATGGGACGGCGGGAATTTTTGACGGGATCGGCGGCGACGATAGCGGCATTTTCCGTTGTACCCCGTCATGTTTTAGGTGGGGCGGGGTTCAAGGCACCCAGTGAAAAACTCAATATCGCCGGGATCGGGATCGGAGGGATGGGCAGGGTGGACCTGCAAAACGTCAGCGGGGAAAATATCGCGGCACTATGCGATGTGGATGAGGAATACGCGGGCAAGGTGTTTGCGGAATATCCGCAGGCGAAACGATATCGGGATTTTCGCGAGATGCTGCAAGGGCAGAAGGATATCGACGCGGTAGTGATAGCCACGCCGGATCATCTTCATGCAGTAGTAGCGATGACGGCGGTCAAGCTGGGCAAGCATGTTTACTGCGAGAAGCCATTGACGTATACGCTCTACGAAGCGCGGGCGCTGGTAGAAGCGTCGCGGAAGGCAAAGGTGGCGACGCAGATGGGTAACTACGGGCATTCCAGCGAAGGGATTCGGCTGGTATGCGAATGGATTTGGGACGGGGCGATCGGCGAGGTGACGGAAGTATATGCGTGGACGCCGCTGCCGGCAGGGTTGTGGGCGCAAGGGGTGGATAAGCCACAGGACAGGCCGGCGGTACCCAAGACGCTGGACTGGGATTTGTGGCTGGGGCCGGCGCCGGAAAGGGATTATAACCCGGCGTACGCACCGTTCAAGTGGCGGGGGTGGTGGGATTTCGGGACCGGGGCGCTGGGAGATCAGGCGTGTCATACGCTGGATGTGCCTTTCTGGGCGCTGAAGCTGGGTCATGCGGAAAGCGTAGAGGCAAGCTTTACCCGTGCAGGGTTTCCTGAGCCGGTAATAAATAAGGAGTCGTATCCGCTGGCGTCGATAGTAAGGTATCGATTTCCGGCGCGGGAGGGGAAGCCGGCGGTAAAGGTGAGCTGGTATGACGGTGGGCTGATGCCGGAACGGCCGGCGGAACTTGAGCAGGGGGCGCGGATGGGGAATCAATATGGCGGGGTGCTGTTCGTAGGCAGCAAAGGCAAGTTGATGTGCGGGACCTTCGGGGAAGGGCCACGGCTGCTGCCGGAACAGAGGATGAAGGAATATCAGCGGCCGACGAAAACCATTGCTCGCAGCCAGGGACACTACCAGGATTGGCTAAACGCCTGCCGAGGAGGTGAGCCGGCAGGGTCGAATTTCGACTATGCCGGGCCGCTGACCGAGATGGCATTATTGGGTAATTTGGCTATTCGTATGGGTGGTGAAAAGCTGGAATGGGACGGGGAAAAAATGAAGGTGACCAATAATGACGAGGCGAATAAATATGTCCACCGGGAATATCGGGCGGGGTGGAGCTTGTAATGGCGGGAAGGTGAGAAGGTGGGAAGGTGAGAAAGTGGGAAGGTGGGAAAGTGGGAAGGTGAGAAAGTGGGAAGGTGAGAAAGTGGGAAGGTGGGAAGGGTAAAAAAGTGAGAAAGTAGGAAAGTAAGAAAGTAAGAAAGTAGGAAAGTAAGAAAGTGAGAAAGAATCATAATGGGCGCGATTCGATAAAAAACTGCGAAAGATAACTTTTTGGAAAGGAGCTAAAGTGAAAGCCCAAAATTATCTGGCGGTGGTTATTAGTATCATTGGATTAGCGGGGTTGCTGGCGGGGTGTCAGAGCGGAAAGGTGGTCCGGCCATTCGACGGCAGAGATCTTAAAGGGTGGAATTTGGCGGGCGAGGCCAGTAAAAGCAGATGGGTGGTGGGGGTTCCGGCGGTATCACGAGAAGACCCCAAGATGCTGGTCGCCAGGAAAGGGTGCGGGGCCATGATTAACCTGGCACGGCATCACGGCGACAGCGTGGATATCTATTCCCAGGCGAAATTCGGCGATTGCCATATCGAGCTGGAACTGATGGCGGCGAAGGAATCCAATTCTGGGATATACGTGATGGGCGAATACGAGGTGCAGGTGCTGGACAGCTACGGCAAAGAAAAACTGGATAATAGCGATATGGGTGCGATTTTCGGAGCAGCACCGCCGGCGATTAATGCCTGCAAAAAACCGGGCGAATGGCAAAAATACGTGATTGATTTTCGCGGGCCGCGATTTGACGCGGCGGGGAATAAAATCGCCAACGCCAAGTTCATCAAGGTGGAGCTAAACGGCAAAATATTGCATGAAAACCTGGAGATGCCCGGCCCGACGCCAGCCGGGGTGACGGGCAAAGAGGCGGCGACCGGGCCGATTATGTTTCAAGGCAACCATGGGCCGGTGGCCTACCGGAATATCCGCATCACCGAGTTGAACAGCGAGGAATAAAGGTGTCAGTGGCGGACGCAGAGCAGGCGGGGTGCAAAATGACGGTGCAATTTGTACTGGGACGCAGCGGCAGCGGCAAAACGAGTTACTGTATCGAATCGATACAGTCAGAGTTAGTCCGCAACGGAGAGGGCGAGGGGCTTATCCTGCTGGTGCCGGAACAGGCGACATTTCAAATGGAGCAGGCACTACTGGCAGGTGATCGGCTCAAAGGGTATCACCGGGCGTATGTGATGAGCTTTCGGCGATTGGCACTAGAGGTGCTGGCCCAGACGCAACCGCCGGCGGCGGCGATTATCAGCGAGATGGGCAAACAAATGATACTGCGGCGACTGCTGCAGGAGCTGGGCGGTAGATTAAAGATATTCGAACGATTGACGCAGAGCAGCGGATTCATCACCCAGTTGAGCAGGATGATAAGCGAACTGCGGTATTATCAAAAGCAGCCAGTGGACCTGCGACGGCAAGAAGAGGAATTGCGGGGTGATGGGCGGGCGGAAGAATTGCCGCTAGCGGATAAACTGGGGGATCTGGCGGTTATCTACCAGGGGTATCTGGATTATATGGAGGGAAGGTTTGTCGATCCAGATGAGTTTCTCAATTTGATGGTTCAGCAGTGCGGGCAGGCGACGATACTGCGCGAAGCGCGGCTGTGGGTAGATGGTTTTTCCAGCTTTACACCGCAGCAATACGCGGCGCTGGGGGCGGTAATGACGTACGCCCGCCGGACAGAGATATCGCTGTGTCTGGACCCGGCGAGCAGGGAGTTTAAAATTGCGAATCAGCCGGACGGGGCTGTCAGCGAAATGGATTTGTTTCATCTGACACTAGAGACATATCAGCGGCTGGTCCGGATGCTGAGGGAGCGGCAAATCAATATCGAAAAGCCGTTGCTGCTGCCTTTGTCCACCATGCGGGAGACTGCTGAACCAGTTTCCGCCAAACCAAAGTCCGCGAAACCGGGTGGGGTGATGCTCCGTTTCGCGCAGTCGCGGCAATTGGGTATGCTGGAGCAGAATATCTTTTCATCCGCCCAGCGAAGTGACTCTTTAGATGACGGCGGAGCAGAAATAAGCGAGATTGCAGACGAGGAAATCGTGATAGTGGAGGCGGCAAACCGGCGGGCGGAGGTCGAGGCGGCGGCAGGGCAGATCGTACGCTTGTGCCGGGATAAGGGGTATCGGTTTCGGGAAATCGCGGTTATCCTGCGGGATTTTCAGGATTATCAGCCGTTGTTGGAGGCGGCGTTCGAGGATTATGGGATTGCCTATTTTATGGATCAGCGGCGGAGCGTGCAGCATCATCCGTTGGTGGCTTTGCTGCGGAGCGGGCTGGGGGCGCTGGTCAGCGATTTTAAGAGCGAGGAGGTATTTAATTATCTGAAAACCGATCTGGCGCCGGTGGGGCGGGCGGAGGTGGATACACTGGAGAATTACGTGCTGGCCCACGGGATCGATGGGCAGCAGTGGTACGCAGAAAAGGTGTGGCAGGAGCGGAAAGATTCGACGATATTCGCAGCGGCAGGCGATAATGAAGAATCTAAAGCAAATATCGATGATGTCCGGCGGCGGGCGGTTGCACCGCTGGTGCGGATGCGCCAAGGATTGTGGGGCGGCAGCGAATTCGCGGCGGAAAAGAAACTACCGGTACGCAAAATAACGACGCTGCTGGTGGAACTGCTGGAAGAATTGGAGGTGGGCGGCAAGCTGGCTGAGTGGTATCGCCAGGCGAAAGAAGCAGGCCAACTGGACGCGGCGCAGACCCATGAGCAGTTATATGAGGATGTGATGGAGCTGCTGGATGATGTGGTCGAAGCACTCGATGGGTGCGAGGTGACGCTGGGGGAATATGCCGTGATACTGAACAGCGGGCTGGAACAGATGACGCTGCGACTGGTGCCGCCAGCGATGGACCAGGTGCTGGTGGGGACTATCGAGCGGTCACGTCATCCGCAGATCCGGGCGGCGCTGGTGCTGGGGGTGAATGAGGGAGGATTCCCGAAAGTAAGTGTGCCGGAGGCGTTTCTCAGCGACGAACAACGGGAGAAATTAAGGCAGGGAGGGTTCGAGCTGGCGGAAGGCAGCACGGAAAAACTGCTGCACGAGCGGTATCTGGCGTATATCGCGTTCACCCGGCCCAAGGAGCGGCTGTGGGTCAGTTATCCGCGGGCGGATGAGAAAGGAAGCAAGCTGAATCCGTCACGCCTGATCGAGGACATTCAAAATGCGGTAAAAGGGGTGAGGGTAGTGCGTGCGGTTGATGATGACCGGGCGGACAGCAAAGCGATAACCACGGCGGCGCAACTGGGCAGGCAACTGGCGGCGGCAATGTCGCAGGCGCGGGCGGGGCGGGCGGTCGAGGAGGTCTGGGGACAGTTGTACCGTTATAGTCAGCGGCAGCCGGGGCTGGCGGAGGACATGGGCAAAAGTTTGGCGGGAGCCAGTTACCGCAACACGGCTTCGCTGGATAAGGAGATAGTCGAGCGGCTGTATCCGCAGGAGCTGCGGAGCAGCGTGTCGCGGCTGGAGAGTTTCGCGGCGTGCCCGTTTCAGTATTTCGCCGGCTATGTCCTGAATCTTCAGCCGCGGGAGGAACTGAAACTGGCGGCGCCGGACCTGGGCGGTTTTTATCACGAGTGTCTGTGCGAAATATTCCACCGAATGCAGCAGGAAAAAATTACCTGGCAGCAGATAACCGATGGTCGGCTCGATGAGATTGTTCGGCAGGTGTTCGAGGCGGTAACCGAACGGAATTATAAGGTGGCGCAGTTGTGGGAGAAGGCCCATCGTAATCGATATCTATTGCAAAGCGCGATGGAACGCTTGAAAGGATTTTGCCGGTCGCTGCGGTCGATGGGGCAGGCGGGCGATTTTGTCCAGGAATACGCGGAACGGGAATTCGGATTCGATGAGGCAGCGGCAGACGGAGAAATGGAAATAGCCGCAGGCAAACGGCTGATTTTGCGGGGCAAAATCGATCGGGTGGATACCGGCAGGAACGAAGGCGGCGAGCTGGGAATCAGAATAATAGATTATAAATCGTCGGCCAAGTCGTTTGCTTACGCGTGGTTCTATCACGGTTTGACGCTGCAACTGATCAGTTATCTGCAGGTTATGCAGGAGAATTATCAAAAGGGGACACGAGCGGAGGTTCGTCCGGCGGCGGCCTTGTTTATACCCATTAATCGGCAGGGCACCAGTCATGATGAACCACCGCCGGCAAATTTGTGGGCAACTGAAAGTTCGGCAGAGCAAGGGCAGGAGATAGCACATAAGGCCAACGGGATTATTAATCGTGACTGGATGAGCCGGCTGGATCACACCGTTGAGCCGGGACAAATGTCAAAATATTTCAACTTCGGTATTACCAAGGAGGGGGCGGTAAGGGATCAAAAACGAAGCGGAGTGGTGTCGTCGGATGAACTGGCAAGGATGCTGAATTATTGCCGTGGGAAACTGGCGGAACTGGCGGGGGGGATATTGTCGGGCAATATAGCTGTCAGTCCTTATCGGGTGGGTGGGAGACAAACACCATGTCCCAATTGTGAATACCAGAGTTTTTGCCGTTTTGATTTCAGTTGTGACCGGTATCGCAATCTGCCGAGTTATCCCAAGGCGGAGGTACTCGAGCGGATAAAAAGCTATCGAGCGAAGGGGGCGGGCGATGAGTGAGATTAAGTGGACGGCAGAGCAATTAACGGCAATCAGGGCAATCGAAGGTAATGTGCTGGTGGCGGCGTCGGCGGGTTCGGGCAAAACGGCGGTGCTGGCCCAGCGTTGCGTTTATCTGCTGACCGAGGCGGCGAAACCGAGCAATATCGAAGAATTGCTGGTGCTGACCTATACGGAAGCGGCGGCGGGGGAGATGCGACGGCGGATCGGGCAGGAATTGTACCGGTATTCCCGCGAGCACCCGGGCAAAAAAGATTTGTTGCGGCAGCTGGCCATACTGGATAAGGCGAATATCAGCACGGTCCACGCATTTTGCAATGCCGTGCTGCGGGAGTTTTTCTACCTGGCAGGGGTGGACCCGTTATTCACCATTCTGGACGCGGAAGAGGCGGAACTGCTCAAGCTGCAGGCGGCGAGGGAGCTTTACGAAGAGTGCTACGGTCAGGTGGGCGAGCCGCAGGCGGCGGCGGCGGAGTTTGGAAGATTCGTTCAGTCGTACGGCGCCGGCAGCAGCGATCGGGAGCTGGTGTATCTGCTGGTTCGGCTACACAATTTTCTGGAAACCCTGCGGGATCATGAAGAAAGTATCGTTAGCTGGCGGAAGGATTTAGAGACGGCGGCGGAGGGGCAGGCGGCTAATCTGGCGGTGGTAAAACAGCAAAAGCAGTTTCTGCAAAGGCAATTGCAACGGCAGGTGAGTCGGCTGGAACATGCCCGCCAGATAATCGATTATTATCCGCATCTGGAGTTATATCGCCAATATATGGATGGAGATTTGCTGCCGGTTTTCCGAGATATGCGTAAGGCACTGGCGGAAGATGATTTTTCGGGCGCGCTGGAAAAACTGGATATGATAGGGGCTCTGCCGCGAACGCCGAATCGACCCAAAGGATTGTCCGACGAGGAAATCGCGCCGGTGAAAAATAATTTTGATGAAGTGAGAGAAAGTTTCCGGAAGACCAAAAGACGATTCCAATCCCGGCCGATGGAAGTGAATCGGCAGGTGGTGGTGACGGCACCTATGGTAAATCAGCTTATCCGGCTGCAAGGAGAGTTTGCCAGACGTTATGAAGATATGAAACGGCGGCAGAATGTGCTGGATTTCGCCGATCTGGAACACAAGGCACTTAAGCTCTTACGTGGTTCTACAGGCGGAGGGGCGAGTGACGGAGAAACTTCGGAAGTAATCGGGCAACTGCGGGGGCGTTTTAAATATATCCTGGTAGATGAGTATCAGGATATCTCGCCCATCCAGGAGGAAATTATAAGGTATATCAGCCGGGGAGAGTCCGGCGGCGGCGATGACCAGGCGAGTAAAGCGGGCGGTGGTAATTTATTTATGGTGGGGGATGTCAAGCAAAGCATATACGGATTTCGGCAGGCGGACCCGCAGATATTCCTGGATAAATATCACCACTTCAGCGTGGTTAAAAGCGAGGCAGAGGCCAAGGCGGCAGGAGGGCCGGCTAATAAGAGGATCGATCTGAACCGTAATTTCCGCTCCCGCCGGGAGATTATCGATGGGGTTAATTATATTTTCTCCCGCTGCATGGTGCGCGAGCTGGCAGGTCTGGAATACGACAGCGACGCCCGCCTGAGCTATGGGGCTGATTATTATGACGCGGCATGCTCAGCAGCGAAAAGCCAAGAAGCGTATTTTTTCTCTCGGCCGGTTGAGGTGCATCTGATTGACAAGAACATGGCGGACGATAGTGAGCCGGGGCAGGAAGAAGAGCATCGTGAGGATGATGACACAAATTCCGAAGCGGAACAGGCTAATCTTGCTAATGGGGATGACCGTCAGGAGCTGGACGCGGCCCGGCGGGAAGCGCTGATCGTGGGGCGGCGAATCCGCGAGCTGGTGGAGCAGGGCGGAAATTGTGGTTCTCAAAGAAACAGGGCAGGAAGAAAAGCGGATGAGAACACCGTTATTGATTCGACAAGCGGTCAAACGCGGCCAATACAATACCGCGATATAGCGATATTGTTGCGTTCGACGAAAGGGCGGGCGGAGATATGGGTCGAGGTGTTGAGCCAGATGGGGATTCCCGTACATGCCCAGTTGTCCAGGGGGTATTTTATCGCAACCGAGATACAGGATATGATGAGTCTGCTGCGGCTGCTGGATAATTTTCAGCAGGATATCCCCCTGGCGTCGGTGCTGCGCAGCCCGCTAGCCGGTTTTAATGAATCCCAACTGACCAAGATTCGACTCGACGCCCCACAGCGGTATTTTTATCAGTCGGTGGTCCGCTACGCAAAAGAGGGTAAAGATGAGCCGTTGAGGACGCGGCTGAGGGGATTCCTGGAGCAGATTGACAGATGGCGAAGCGGGGCACGGGGGGGGAATCTGGCGGAGCTGATCGGGCAGATTTATCGGCAGACACATCTGCCGGCGTATGTAAGCGGGATGAGCAACGGCAGGCAGCGATATCGCAATTTATTGAGCTTGTTCGATCATGCGCGGCAATTCGATACCTTTGCCCGGCAGGGGTTGGGAAGGTTTCTGCGATTCATAGAAAAGCTGTGCGAAGAAGAAGGCGATTTCGGACCGGCTCCGGTGCTGACCGAGGCGGATAACGTGGTGCGCATAATGAGTATCCATAAAAGCAAGGGACTGGAGTTCCCGGTGGTGATTTTGGCGGATATGGCCCGCAAGTTTAATCGCACCAGCCAAAGGCAATCCATTATTTATGATCGGCCGGGCGATTGCTCGGTGGGGGTAAAAGTGGTGGATGAGCAAACAAGGGATAGCTGGCCGACCATGGCGCATAATCTGGTGGCGGATAAAATCGCCCGGCGAGAGCTGGCGGAGGAGATGCGGCTCTTATATGTGGGGCTGACGCGGGCGAGGGAAAGGCTGATCCTGGCAGGCAGCGTCGATCTGGAAAAATGTCGCAGGCAATGGCAGGTGTGGCAATACCAGCAGGAAACCGCTTTGCCGGAATTTATCTTGAGCAGCGCCGATACGCCGATGGATTGGCTCGGCCCCGCGCTGGCAGGCCATCCGGCGATGCGAGAGTTTATTGCCGGAGGCGCGACTGCGGATAAACCGACTGCGGGGCAAGGTAAGGAAAACTATTTTGTCGTGAAAATCCATACCACCAGCGATTATTCACAAGTAAGTCGAGGGTCGGCCGGACGGGATCGTACACCGGATGAGATTTGGTTGGGTGGAAACGGGACAGAACAAAAAGTTTTATCCGGCGAGGCGCAAAAGGTGATGGAGAGGATAAACTATCGTTATCCCCATCGCCGATTGTCGGAACTTTCCAGCCGATATAGCGTTTCCGAACTGAAGCGAATGTCCGGGCCGACGAAGCAGAAGAGCGAACCGGGGCAGGACCCGGATTTTTCGGCGGAGAGAATTTTATGGGATACAGTAGAGAAAGAAAAGACGGAAAGTAACAAAGGCCCGGAAAGTGAAGCATTAATTCCCGGCACATTTAAGAAAAGACCCCGTTTTCTGAGAGAAGCACCAACTAAGGCCACGGCAGTAGAGAAGGGGATATGGACGCACTTGTTTTTACAGCATTTGGAGCTGGCCGGGCCGATGAGTGAGGCTTATTTAACGAAACAGATTCAACAGCTAACGGCAAGAAATATTCTTACCCCGGAGCAGGCGAACAATATTGACCTGGCGGCGGTAAAAAGTTTTTTCGCCGGCCCCCTGGGCCAAGAATTAATGGAGCATCGAGACAAGGTGCAGCGGGAATGGCCGTTTACCCGGGCGATACCACTATCTCAGTTGTCCGGCATCATAGATAATGTCGATGAAATCGACCGCGATGAAATCATACTGGTCCGCGGCATTATCGATTGCCTCTTCGAGACAGAAAAAGGGGTGGTAATTGTCGATTATAAAACCGACGCAGTAAGTGTCGCAGAAGTAAATAGTCGGGCGGATGCTTACCGCGTTCAGATGCGGTTTTATAAGCAGGCGGTAGAGGAGATTCTCGGTCGAGAAGTCGTAGGGGTATATCTCTATTTTCTTGGCCCGACTAAGGCGGTAAAGGTGGTCTAACGCGGCAGAGGGGGATGCATGACGAGAATTTTGAAAGCCAGTTTCAGGTAATCCCTAAGGGTAAATTACCGGAGATATTAATCGTCTTTGACCCGCTCGATTTCCCGCAGGGCCTGGTTGATACTGGAGATGGCGCGGTTGGCGGCGGCGATGGCCTTACGCATAGCCTCTCGGCCCTGGCGGCGGCGTGAGTCCTCCCACATCTTGGGTTTATGAGATTCTTCCTCCTCCAGGCGTTGATACTCGCAGAGCAACTGGTCGCGAATCAACTCGGCCTGCTGCTTGGTTTTGCGGATTTCCGCCAGGTGCTGGTAATATGGTTCATAAGACGGCGTCATAGTCGTACGGTTACTCCGATATGTAAATGCGATTTTTACCTTTTTCCTTGGCCTTTAAGAGAGCAGTGTCGGCGTCATTCATAAAATCCTCGATGGAAAATCCCTGGCGATATTGACTCATACCCAGGCTGATAGAGATACGCAACATAAAGTCGTCGGTTTTCACCGTTTCGGCGGCGACGGAATCCATCAGCCGCTGGGCGACAATCATGGCGTCCGACAGGCTGGTGTTGGGCAAAATAATGGCAAATTCGTCGCCGCCGTAACGACAGGCTAAATCGGTGTCACGAATACAGCGGGAAATTTTATGGGCTACGTGAATTAAAGCGGCGTCACCCGCCCGGTGGCCGTGAATGTCGTTAATCTGCTTCAAGCTATCCAGATCAATCATAATCAGAGAAAGGGAGCCGCCGTAACGCTGGGAGCGATGGACCTCTTTTTCCAGCTCATTATAGAAGGTGCGATGATTAGCCAGGTTGGTCATGCTGTCGGTCCGAGCGCGTTTCTGCACTTCATTGTACAATTCAATATTTGACATGGCCGAACCGATTATCTCACATAATAATTGGATGGGCGGCAGGTCAACAGCGTTGTCGAAACAGTCGCCGTCGATTTTATCGGCCAGGTTAATGACGCCGGCGACGTTTTCCCCGCTGAGCAGAGGGGCGATGATACAACTGTTGGTTTTATAGTTGCAAGCGTACATACAGGAAATAGGGTATTCAGTGGATTGTTGCCATTGGGCAATATCCCGGATGAAAAGCAATTTTTTCCGGCGAACAGCCAAAGCCATTGGTACCTGGGAATTTTCCGCAATATTGACCGATTCCGCAATGGCAAAAGGATGATTGTGCCGGAGCAATTGCAAAGTGTTTTTTCCCGGGTCATAGGCGTATAAGGACGCAAAGCGGGCGTCAATCAATCTGGGAATCTTTTCGATACATACCCCGGCGATGGCAGCCAGGTCCAGGCAGTTAATCTGGCGGGAAAGCTGGGTTATTTCATTGATTTTTTCAATCACCTTTTCCTGAATTTTAAGGTCGCTGTCCGTCTGGTTCAACCGTTCCTGAAGGTGAACCAGTTGTTGAGAGAGTTTTTGGTTTTTTTGGATGACTTCATCGTGAGGCTTTTCCGGTTTGGGGGCTAAAGCACATAAGTAATCGAGATAAAATCCTACCTGCTTGTTTAAAATATTCTGGTCTTGAGTCTTAATCAGTATATTAGCATTAGCCTGACATATCTGCGGGGGTAGTGTAAAGGTTTTTAAATCCGCCTCGGATACGGCAAGAATAACCAGCGGAGCACCAAGATTGGCGGCAGTGGAATACCCGGGCAAAGCCTCGTCTGCGGGAATAGATTGGGTATCAATAATTAATAGGGCGTTTTCACAGTCTTTGAGATGGTCTATCTGCAGGGGGGGTAGCAATTGATAAGAAATTTTATAGGACTTTGCCAAACCAGAAAGTAATCGGCCAAAGGGTAGATCTTCGCCTATATATATAAGCCGAAATAACTTCATATAGTATTATTCTCTGGTTGCCAAACTATATGTAGTGTAAGCAAGCCAGGATGGCCAACTTATCAATCCCATTACAGGGGAGTATTTTACCAGATGGCTTTATAAAACAGCGGCAAAAAAGAAAGAAAAATTAAAGAAATTATTTGACAGAGGTATATTTATGTTATAATTTCGTATTATATATTTTACATAATGTAAAATACATATTTATTAGCTTATCAAACGTTACGATGGAGAAGGCAAAACAATGGAGAGCCTGGCAGATAGATTGAGGATACATCCACCCATAAAACAATACCGGATCGGTGAAGTTGCGCGGATAAGCGGGCTTTCCCGCCAGACAATACACAATTATACCATCATGGGATTAATCCGCGAGGCAGCCTGGACGGAAGGAGGGCATAGGCTTTATCTGGAGTCCGTCTTCGAGATATTAGCGCAAATTGAACAGCTAAAGCACAGCCAGACACTACGTCAGATACGTTTGGTACTGGACCGAGAGAAGATAAACGACAAATCCGAAGTTGATATTTCGCGGCAGTCATCTCAGGCTGCTATATAAGTAATGATAAAACTTTGAAAAAGACCCACAACCGTAGCCCTTGGTTTAGGTTGTTAACAGATGGATAAATCGCCGAATTCGAAGGTTACCCTCCGCCAGGCTGTCTCTGGTAAATGGCAGATACCAATGTTTGCCGTCTCCGTGGCAGTTTTTGTGTTGGTTTTGCTGCAACTTAGGCCAAACTATAAAGAGCCGACGTTCGAAGAAAAGTTCAATTTATTGCAACAGTTGACTCAGGAAAACCGCTACCGCGAGTTTTATCAGGACGCAGAGGCATTGCGCCAGAGCGCAAAAAACGAATTCCAGCTTGGTCAGGTTCATGGTATCGTTGCCCAGACGCGGGTGCAGGAACTGACACGACGACATGAGTTTGGTTATGGCAATGAGATCAGACGCAGTGAACCGGCAAATTACCAAGCCATAATTCGGGATTATAACGAGGCGCTGGCCCGTAATTGGAAAAAGCCGGACAGCGCCGAGTGCGCCATAGTCTATCGTAATATGGCCATGGCCTACTGGGGGCTAAAAGACGCGGAAAAAGCGATAATCTGTTTGAAGAAGGCCATCACCGTCAGCGAAACATTCGATTCCAATCTGCAGCGGACCATAGTAGAGATGTATTTATCATCCCGGCTCAAGAATTATCTGGGGGAAAGTATGAGTCATCTGGATGAGCTATTGCAGAAGAGCGTCCCCGGCAGTGATGACCAGATCTGGGCATATCTCCGCAAGGTGGAAGTGTTTATTATGGAAGGCAGGCAGGAAGAGGCACTGGCCTTACTCGATGCGGCTGATGCAAGCGTCAAGACTTCAAAATATGCCGAGGAGCTGAATCTGCTGCGGGCCAGGGCCTTACGATATGTCGGTCGGCTGGATGAGGCGGATTTAATCCTGCGGGATCTAATCAGTCGAATTACCGACCGGGGAGATATTTATGCCCAGGCAGCCCTGGAACTGGGAAAGATAAATTACCAGCAGTACCGCGATCATGATGCCCGGTATTTTTATAATCTGGCGGTGGAATCACAGTGGGGCAAGGACTGGTACACGGCAGGGGAGCTGGGACTGGCGGAATGTGCCGCTATGCAGCAGCGCTACGATCAGGCGGTGAATCTTTACCAGGAGACGGTAAAATTATATCAGCGCAATCCTCATAATCGAGCGGTCAGCGGGGAGATGATTCGGGAGAGTCTGGCCTTACTGGCACACAATTTAAGTTTATATAAGCAATATTCCTGGGCCTTGTCGTTTTTGGAGATAGAACAGCAGATTACACCGGCCGACAGTCGGGATTTCACCCAGAGATTGGCGCAAATGCACAGTTATATGGCCAAACAAATACAGGACCAGTTAAATCAATCCCGTCAAACCTCGCAGCAGCCAGAACCGACGGAACCGGGGAAATTGTGGGTAAGCCAGCAGGAAAAGCGGATATCCGCTCATTATGAACAGGCGGCAGAGTGTTATTTGCGGGTGACCCGGCTGGCAGCGGCAGATGACGAGCTTTTTGGGGATAATCTTTACAATGCCGCTATAGCTTACAATAAAGCAGGTAACGGCAGGAAAACCATCGAAACCTGGCAGAAGTTCGTGGTGGATAGAGAAGGGCGTGACCGCTGGCCCCAGGCGCTTTTTAATCTCGGCCAGGCATATCAGGCTATCGGTCAGTATGGTAAATCGCTGACATATTACAACATATTACTGGATAAACATCCCAATTCCCCCGCAGCCTTTGACGCAATGGTACCCATGGCCAAGTGTTATCTGGCTCAAGAACCGCCCGCTACCGACAAAGCAGAGCAGATTCTGCTGTCGATGATGGACAATCGTGCTTTAACCCCGGTTTCCGGTTATTTCCGCCAGGCGATGTTCGTGCTGGGAGAATTGTACTATAACACGCAAAAATACGATCGGGCGATTACTATTCTGTCAGAAGCAATAGAGAGGTACCCGGACGATCGCGGATTAGGCAAATCGATGTTTCTGGTGGCGGATTCCTATCGGGAAAGCGGCCTGGCACTGGATGAGACTATTGAAAAACTAGCCCAGGATGCCACCGCCACCGTCAGCCATGAAAAGATGTCGAATCAGCGGCGGAAATATCTGGAAAATGCCCGCGAATTCTACAGCAGTGCCATAGATTTTTATCAGAAGCTGACCGAAACCCAGCGAACCGCTCTGGATAGCATGTACCTGCAGCATAGCTATCTGTACCGAGCGGATTGTCTGTATTATCTGGGCCGCTGCCGGGAGGCGTCGGAGTTCTATGAAGATGCGGTCAATCGCTATCAGCTTACGCAAGCGGCTTTGACGTCGTTTGTTCAAATAATAAACTGTCAAATTCAATTGGGTAATGCCGAGGCGGCGCGTTCCGCCAACCAAAGGGCGATCTGGCAATTGAATAAAATGCCCGACGAAGCCCTGGCTGCCGGAACGGTTACCTTCAGCAGACAGCAGTGGCAGGACTGGTTCGATTGGACGGCTAAGTCAGGTCTATGGTGATCCATAGGCGGATAAAAAAAAATTTCCGAAGGCCTGGTAACTGATTTTTCAGGAAAGGCACAGGAAAGGATAAAGCGAAAGGAAAAATTATGACACCTGCACAAGCAATGGATACAGGTGGAAGGCTGATTCATTTATTAACCCAGCAGCGTCTTTTATATCGACAGTTGCAGGAATTGGCCAAGAAACAGACCGATTTGGTGGACGGCAGTGACGCGGAAATGCTGCTGAGAGTATTGGCGAGCCGACAGCGGCTCATCGACCGGTTAAGCGCTATCGACCGTGAATTAGAGCCGATACGCAGCCAGTGGAATGATGTAGCCCGCTTGCTGCCCACTCAACAGCGAGAAGATGCCCAGCAACTGGTCAGTGAAATCAAGGAAATACTGGGCGAAATAATCGCCCGGGATGAAAAGGACACTCAAAAGCTTTCCCAGTGCCGACAGCAGGTCGCCGGCCAGATACGCAGTGCCACTACCGGGAAAAAAGTGAATCAGGCTTATGCCCAAAGCACCTCAGTTCGGGAAAGCCGGTTTATCGACACCCAAAGCGGATAGGGTGAGAGATTAGATTTTTCCCGGCGGATGAAAACGATAAAGGAACGAGTAATTCAAGGCTAAAGGATAATGGTAATTAACGAGGTTTCCACCACCCAAGAAGCTGGATTGGCGCGCAATCCCAAAGAAGCTATCGAACAGCTATCAACGATTTTTGCCGCCTACAACGAGACGGCGGAAAGGATTCGCCGTTCCCATATCCAGTTACAGGCGGAGGTAAAGCGTCTGCGTCAGGAGTTGAAACAAAAGAACGAACAACTGGAGCGCAAAAGTCGGCTGGCGGCGCTGGGGGAAATGGCGGCAGGGATGGCTCACGAGATCCGCAATCCTCTGGGAGGAGTGCAGCTATACATATCACTTTTACGGCGCGACTTGACGGGCCAGCAGGGGGCATTGCAGTGGGTGGGCAAGATCGGCAAGTGCGTGCATGAGCTGGATATGATTGTCAATGACATTTTGGCATTTACCCAGGACCAGGTTTGTGAGAAACAGCCGGTAAAGCTGGCGGAACTGGCGGCAGAGGTTGTTGATTATCTTCAGCCCCAGATCAAAACGGCAAATGTAATCGTCAGCCTGGAGGAAATAGCTTCGGATCTGATAGTTGATCTGGATATCAATATGATGAAACGGGTTTTGTTGAATTTAATCCGCAACGCGATAGAGGCGACGGATAAGTCCGGCTGGGTTAAGGTTGCCGCGGAAAAATATGCGCGGGACGGCCATTATCAAACGCGAATATGTGTAATCGATAATGGTTCCGGTATTCCGCCGGACATATTAAGTAAGATATTTAACCCCTTTTTTACCAGTAAGGATAACGGGACGGGGTTGGGGCTGGCTATCGTGCATCGTTTGATTGAGTGCCACGGCGGGGTAATCTCCGCGGGTAATAACAGGGAAGGCGGAGCGATATTTACCATATTATTACCCTAGAGGGTGTTAATCAGGAAATTTGAGTTTTCGGAAAAGCAAAATGGCAAATATTCTGGTAGTTGATGACAAGGAGATGATGAGGGATTCGCTGCAGGCCACGCTAAACCGGGCCGAGCACGAAGTAGTTGCCTGCGAAAGCGCAGCGGCGGCGCTGGAGGTTGTCAAGCGGTTTTCCTTCGATGTTATTGTCAGCGATATGAAGATGCCCGGCATGGATGGACTGATGTTTCTGGAAGAGCTGCGTAAAAGCGGCCCGGAGATACCTTTTATTATTATGACGGCCTTTGCCACGATACCCACGGCGGTGGAAGCGATGCGGAAAGGGGCATTCGATTATATTCAGAAGCCTTTTGGCGCGGACGAGATTCTTTTGTTGGTCAGCCGGGCGCTGGAGCATCGACAGTTGGTAAATGAGAACGAGGCTTATCGCGCCGGCGCCGAGGAGTGGCAGCGCAGCCGCAAGTTGATCGGTAGCAGCGTCGCTATGCGGCGGGTGCTGGAAAAGATAAAACTGGTAGCCCAGAGCAGTGTGACGGTATTTATCCGCGGGGAATCAGGCACAGGCAAGGAGATGATTTCCCGGGCTATTCATGCCTATAGTCCACGGGCGGATAAACCCATGTTGTGCGTTAATTGCGCCGCCCTGTCCAATACCTTGCTGGAAAGCGAGCTTTTCGGCCATGAAAAAGGAGCCTTTACCGGAGCGGATCGAGTACGCAAAGGCCGATTTGAGCTGGCGGATAGTGGAACGTTGCTGCTGGATGAAATCAGCGAAATGGATATGAAACTTCAGGCGAAACTATTGCGGGTTTTGCAGGAACGGGAATTTGAACGGGTAGGCAGCAGCATAACCCGCCTGGTAGATGTCAGAGTGATAGCTACCACGAACCGTGATCTGGAAAGCTGGGTGTCGCAGGGCAAGTTCCGGGAAGATTTGTTTTATCGGCTTAACGTGGTCCCCATCGAAGTACCTCCCCTGCGGATGCGGCTGGAGGACGACCTGGAGCCCTTGTGCGAGCATTTTTTACATCAGATCTCCGACCGGGAAGGTTCGGAGCTTCGCATTCTCAGCCAAGAGTCGCTGGCTCTGCTGAAACGCTACTCCTGGCCGGGTAATGTTCGGGAGCTGGAGAACCTGATGGAGCGAATATCAATACTGGGAACCGCGAAAATTATCACGCCGGATATGATAGAGGGCTGGCTGGAGCTGGATAAAATCAAGGCGGCTAAAGAAGTTAATCAGGGATCACTTGAAGGCAAAAGCCTGGAAGAGGTGGAGCAGGAATTAATCGAAAGGACGCTGGAACGATACCATGGTCATCGTAAAAAGACCGCACAAGCGCTGGGTATCGGTATCCGCACGCTGGGGATGAAGATAAAACGTTGGGAATTGGAGAAGGCAGGATCGTGTTAACCGGCAATATTTGCCTGTCGAGGCGCAACAATTGCCTCTTGCGAGAGGATAGTTTGGATAAGGTCAGTTTGGCAGGCCGGGAAAATATAAAAAGCAAGAGTCAGCAAAGTGACGTGAAAGGTTTTGCACCAAGGATTTTAAGCAGCGACACAAATAATTTGGAAAAGATGTTAGTCAATGATAATAAAGCAGTTAGGTAAACAAGAAATATGAGATAAGGGCAGTTCATTGATATTGGAGCAATAGGGATTGACTAAAAAGACAGTACCAGAAGATTTGGAAGCGGCAGGAGTTAATTTTATCCAGGCGGATGGCATAGTTTTTGCGTTGAGATTTTGTGCTGAAGTCTGGATAGCGATATCAGTTGATACCCGCGAGTAGGGATAGAATAGATGATTTTTGAGAGTTTATTTAATCGTGGTTCATTGCCCGTATTGCAGCAGGTGATGAGTTTTACCGAGGCGCGCCATGAAGTGCTGGCTAACAACATCGCCAATTTCGATACGGTGGGTTATAAGACGAAAGACCTGCCGATAAAAGAATTCAATGCGGCGTTGGAAGAGGCTATATCGCAGCGGGAAAGCCGGGGAGCGGGTGCCTCGTTACAAATGTCGAGCACCAGTCATCTACAATGGGAAGAAAACGGGCGATTAGAGGCTGAGCCGGTGGAACTTGAAGATAACAATATCCTGTTTCAGGATGGTAATAACCGGTTCGTGGAAAAACAGATGAGCGCATTGGCGGAAAATGCCATGCGGCATAACCTGGCGGCGGAGATACTCCGGCAGCAATATAGCGTGTTGCAAATGGCAATTCGCGGAAGAGTATAAAGATAATCGGTGATAAAAGATGTTTAAGGCTATAGATATTGCAACGAGCGGGCTGGTCGCCCAACGAATTCGGCTGAACACCATCGCCATGAATATCGCCAACGTCGATACGGTGGAAAGCCCCGAAGGTGGACCTTATCAGCGCCGGGCAGTTATATTTGCCGAAGGCAAGGATGCCGGCAACTCCGAGGGTACAGGCGTACATGTGTCGGAAATCGTCAAAGAACCGGTATATCGTTATGAATATGACCCCCAAAATCCTTACGCCAATGCCCAGGGATATGTGAAGCTGCCCGGCATAAATCCGGTGGTGGAAATGGTAAACGGCATGGAAGCTCAGCGAGCCTACGAGGCGTGCATGACGACCGTTACCGTAAGTAAAGCTATGTTTAATAGTTCGCTGAGGTTGTTGGCATAATAAAGTGCCCGCTGGCGGAGACGGCGGGCGGGAATTAATAAATCGGCAAGTTAGGGAATGCAGCGTCAGCAGGGAAGCGGCTGTAAACCGGTAAAGGTAGATGGAAGATGGTTGAACAATATGGCGCTATCGGTAGTAGCGGATTAATCAAATCGACAGGCGGTAATCTTGGTACAGGCAGTGTCGCGCGGGTCGAAGAGGGCCAGGATTTCAAAAGCCTGCTCATGAAGAGCATTGAAGAGGTTAATCGTTTGCAGTCCGAAGCGGACCAGGGCATTAATAATCTGGCCTTGGGAAAATCGGAGAATGTCGCCGAGGTTTTCACCGCCGTCAAAAAGGCAGAACTGGCTTTTCAGACCCTGCAGCAAATTCAACGCAAGCTGCTGGATGCGTACGACGAAATCAAGCAGATCAGAGTGTAAAAATGTTTAAACATCAATATCCTGAGATGGCAAGCTTTTTATTATCGTTTTATAAGGTACCAAGCAAAGAAAGGCATTAGGAAATGGAGTTCCTTCGCCGGCTGATCCGACAAATCAAAGCTCATTTAGGTCAACTGACCATAAGTCAGCGGTTATTGATCATCCTGCTTATGGTAATAATGTTCGGAGCTGTTTATTGGATGGTCTTGTACTCGTCCCAGATGGAGATGGTGCCGCTGCTGGATCAATCATTTTCCGACCGTGAAATGCAGCAAATCGTCCAGAAACTGGAAGGCTGGAACGTAGATTATGTAGTCAAAGGCGATCGTATTTTGGTGGCCAAATCCCATCAGAACAGCCTGATTACCCGCCTGGGCTGGGAAGAGCTGCTGCCCCAGGATACATCCGTCGGCTGGAACACGATGCTGCAGGATCAGGATATTTTTATCCCCGAGTCGGTCCGGGAGACCAAAAGAAAGATTGTCCTGCAAATGAAGCTGGCCCAGGCTATTGAGGATTTTCCCGGCGTGGAAAAGGCGGAAGTGTTTATCAACGAAGGCAGCAAACGGCGGTTGGTAGGGGCGATGGCAGCAGCCTCGGCATCGGTAACGGTTACCACCGCGGGTACAATTGATAAAAAAAGACTGGCCAAGACCATCGCGGGCTTTGTCAGCGCCGCTAACGGCCAAATGATGCGGGAGAATGTCAATGTAACAATCGATGGCGTGGGGATTCCGGTTCTGACAGAAGGGGAAGAAATCAACGGTGAATATCTGGCGGAAAAAACCAAAAGTGAACAACTTTATCGCGATAAAATACTGAGTATCCTGCCGATGGCCCATGTTTTGGTGCAGGTGGATGTAACTCTGCAAATCACCAAAACCGAAAAACAATCCAGTTTAGTGGCGCCGGAAGACGAAGGCAGCTGGAATCCCAAAAAAGAAGATACCACGCGTGAAGAGGGTAGTGAAAGCTCTGATTCCAAGCAGGAACCGGGGGTGATAGCTAATGTGGCTTCCGCGGCGCAATCCAACACAGGCTCAACCCAGGTACGCAATGTCGAGGAGACCACCAAAGTCAATCAGCCGATTCCCGGTACGATCAAGACCCTGGAAGTTACCCCCATGGGAGGAATAAAAGATCTGACAGCTTCGGTGATGATTCCTGATTATTATTTTGTGGAAATGGCCAAGAAGGATAAAAACGAGGAACCTAACCCGGAGCAGGTTGCGGCCATAATCGATCAGAAATTACCCGTGTTCAAGCAAATGGTTATGAGGGCTGTCGGTTTGGAAAGCCCGAAAGATGATAATAAGGTAGTAGTGGATACCTACTGGGCAAAAGGGGTGGTTGCCGACGGTACGGACCAGACCAGAGATGGGGGCCGGCCTCTTGACAGTGCTTCTTCCGTAATGGGAGTAGTCAATCAATATGGCAAACATATAGCGGTATCGGCGCTGGCGGTGGTTTCACTGTTTATGGTGTTAATGATGGTGCGCAAGGCAGCCGGTCCGGTACAACTGTCCGAAGAGCAGGCTGGTGCGATGATCAACGGCCCAAAGCCCCTGGATGCTTTAAGCCTGGAAGAAAGCAATATTGTTGACGGCGAGGCGCCCAGCGGATTGCTGGCAGGGCTGGAATTGGGGGAAGATGCGGTGCGCACCCAGCAGGTTCTGGATCAAATAAAGAGTATGGTCGGAGAAAGCCCCGAAGTAGCCTCCACCCTGATTAAAAAATGGATTGCACAAAGTAACTAAAGATGGCCACAAAAAGTAGTATAGCTGAAGATGTATCGATTGCTATTCCCGGCATGCGCAAGGCGGCGATAATCCTGCTTTCCTTGGGCAAAGATGTGGCGGCGGAAGTCATCTCGCGCCTGGAAAGAAAGGAAGTGGAGGAGGTTACGCGGGAGATTGCCTCTCTGGACGGGGTGAAACCGGAGGAGCAGGATCGGGTGTTGAATGAATTTTATAATTTGGCCCTGGCCCATCGCTACATGGAGCAGGGAGGGCTGGCTTATGCTCAGGCCCTTTTGGAGAAGAGCCTGTCGCCGGAAGAATCTTCGGAGATATTAAAACAGGTTACCCAGACTATTCAGCAGATGCCGTTCCAGTTTCTGCAAAAGGCGGAGCCGGAAAATGTCCTTACTTTTATTCAGGACGAACATCCGCAGACCATCGCGTTGATATTGGCCCATCTGCAGCCGCAGAAATCATCAGAAATATTGATGGGACTGTCGCAGCAGAAACAAGTTGAGGTGGTCAAGCGGATTTCCGCCATGGAGCAGACTAATCCCGAGGTAATCCGGGAAGTGGAGGCGGGTCTGGAAAATCGTTTAAGTGATATAGTCTCGCAAACCTTCGACAAAGCAGGCGGCGTGGAAGCAGCAGCGACGATCCTGAACCTTACGGATCGTTCCACAGAGAAAGGCATTTTGGAAAGTCTGGAGACGGATGATCCCGACCTGGTCGAGCAGATAAGACGGCTGATGTTTGTGTTTGAGGATATTATTCTGGTTAATGATAAAGGTATCCAGACGGTTCTTAAGGAAGTCGATAATGACGAGCTGGCCCTGGCCCTCAAGACCGCCAGCGACGAACTCAAGAAGAAGATTTTTACCAATATGTCCGACCGAGCTTCTCAATTGATCAAGGAAGATATGGAATATATGGGCCCGGTACGCCTCAGCGATGTGGAAGCTGCCCAGCAGAAGATAGTGGATATTGTTCGCCGTCTGGAAGACGCCGGTGAGATTATTATTCAGGGGCGGGGCGGCGATTCGGAATTGGTGGTTTAGGACGGGTTTCAGCGTAGTCAATATGACAATGGAAAGCAGTTGATAATGTCAGTGGTGAAAGCGATAGAATTTTCCCAGAGCAAAGAAGCCAAGGCGATCTTCAATCTCAGGGACATTGCGGCGGAGGCCCAGGCGATAATTGACTCGGCCCGGCGGGAACAGGAAAAGATTCTGGCCCAGTGTCGCACGGAAGCGGACCAGATACGCCTGCAGGCACAGCAGGAAGGACATCATCAGGGTAAAGAACAGGGTTTTACGGAAGGGCTTAAGGCAGGTAAGGAAAAGGCATACAGCGAGGCAAAACATGATTTTGCCGCGCGGAGCGATGAAACGCTGCGTACCTTAAAAAGAATTCTGGAAAATTTTGACCAGGCCAAACAAAAGCTGTTTTGGCAGGCCCAGCAGCAGACAGTGGCTTTGGCTGTTGATATAGCCCAGAAGGTGATAAAAAAAGCGGGATTAATATCACCGGAGACAAGTAAAGAAAATATTAAGGCAGCATTAGCGGTCATTGCCAGGGAAAATGACGTCGTCATCAAGGTAAACCCGCAGCATCTGGCATATTTAGAAGAATTGGCAGGTAGGAATGAGCTGGTGTTAGGCGAATATGAAAGTATCCGCTTTGAAGGAAACGAAGAGGTTGAACCAGGCGGATGTTTGGTGGGCACGAATCATGGTGAAATTGATGCGCAACTGGATACGCAAATAGCGCGCATCGCTGACGGGTTGCTGATGACGGCGAAAAATCAAAAAGAGAATTAGGACGGTAACGGAAGTATTTTTAACAAACTTGTAAAACGTGTTTTGTAAATGACGACCAGCGACAACGACAATAATATTTTGCAGCAGCGGCGGGATATGCTCCGGAATATATTTTCCCTGGAGATTCGCAGCAGGGTAACCGCTTTGACTGGCCTGACGGTCGAGGTAAAAGGTTTCCCCGCACCCTTAGGCGCCCAGTGCAAGATCATTACCCGCATGGGCCGAGAGATCGCTGCGGAAGTAATTGGATTTCGCGATGAAGCCGCGATTTTGATGCCCCTGGCGGAGATGATCGGTATTTCCCGTGGGGATTGGGTACACTGCCTTTCACTTCAGGCTGCGGTTCCCATTGGGCCGCACCTGCTGGGCAGAGTTATCAATGGTTATGGCCAACCGATCGATGGTAAAGGACCGCTATTGTGCGGGAATTATCGTACGGTTCAAACCCAGCGCTTGGAGCCTTTGCAGCGCCGGCGAATCGATGCCCCGCTGGGAACGGGAGTCCGGGTGATTGATGCTCTGGTAACCTGCGGCCGAGGACAGCGATTGGGAATTTTCAGCGGCCCCGGCGTCGGCAAAAGCATCTTATTGGGTATGATCGGACGTTATACCAGCGCCGATGTTACGGTTATTGCCCTGGTGGGAGAGAGAAGCAGGGAAGTGCGGGAATTTATCGAGAAAGACCTGACGGAAGAAGGATTAGCTCGATCCGTTGTCGTCGTTAGCACCGCGGACGAGCCGCCACCCATCCGCGTTCAGGCTGGTTTTGTCGCGTCAACCATAGCGGAATATTTTCGTGATCAAAACAAAGATGTGTTATTACTGATGGATTCGGTGACTAGGATAGCTATGGCGCAGCGGCAGATAGGCCTGGCGATGGGCGAGCCGCCGGCCACCAAGGGATATACGCCCAGCGTATTCGCCCTGCTGCCTAATCTATTGGAACGGTGCGGTCGCAGCGCCCGCGGCAGTATTACCGGATTTTATACCGTACTGGTGGAGGGCGATGATATCAGCGAGCCGATCTCGGATGCTATGCGGGGAATTCTGGACGGGCACCTGTGGCTTTCCCGCGATTTGGCTAATCGCCGCCATTATCCGGCGGTGGATATTCTGCAGAGTATCAGCCGGGTAATGATCGACGTAGTCGATGAACCACATAAAAAGGCGGCCCGGGATATTATTCGTCTGATCGCGGTTTATCGCGATATCGAGGACTTGGTTAATATCGGGGCCTATGCGCCGGGAACCAATCCGGATTATGATCTGGCGATAAATTCGCAGCCGCTCATCAATAAGTTTCTGCGGCAGGATATTGAAGAAGGTGTGGCATTTTCGGATTCAGAGAAAACTCTGAAGGAATTAAGCCAGACGATAATAAATATGGCAGGCGGAGATAAGAATCCTGATGCCGGTCAGGAATTTACCGAAAAATCCAAACCGCGGTCGTCTTCCATCGGTCTGGAAAGGATGATGGCTGGTATATAAAGGAAATTTCCGCCGGTGGCCGGGTAAAGATGATTTTAACACAGGATATGTAATTTTAACCAATGAAGAAGTTTAATTTTAGATTACAACCACTACTGCGGCTGCGCCAATTAGAGGAGGATCAAAAAAAACGCCTCGTGGGTCAGTTGATGGCGCAAATTAACGAAAACCAGCAACAAGCTCTCCAGATGGCGTATGAGATCAAGCGACAGGGCAGGGAGCTGAAACATCAGTTTACCCGGGGCAAGGTTGATTTTAGCTGGATATCTCACTATTACGGTTACGTCAATTGGATCCATCAGTCGATTGCCCAGCGGATCGAAAAAGTTGCCCAGATTCAAAAACATCTGTCCGTGGCGCGACAGGAATTAACGCAGGCTAAAAAGCGAACCAGGACGCTGGAGAAGATAAAGGAAAAACGTAAAGAGCGATATGACTATCAGGTACATCGGCTGGAGACGCACCAGCAGGATGAGATTGGTACCAATATTTATATGCGAATCAGCCATTGAGCGGGAAAGGCTGGAAAACCAATAATCAAAGCAGATTAGGCTTAGGTAATGAAAAAAATTATTTTGATCATACTGCTGATATTACTGGTCGTGTATAGCTTAGCTATTACCGGCATATTGGGTTATGGTGCGGCTACCGGCCGATTCTCCCGGGAGATGGTCAATCAATATCTGGCAACCTGGCGGGGCGAAAAACTGGAACCTCCATCGAAACCGGAGGTGGTTGAGCAAAAGGAGGAAAGCCCCCAGGAATCCAGCGCCAAGATAGCTGCGGCGGAACTAGAAAGAGAAATTATGACCCACGAGATGCAGCGTAGAATGGAACTGCTTCGTAATATGCAGACCACTATTACCGCCGCTCAAGGCAAATTGGATAAAGACATTCAGCAGCACCAGGTGGAGATGAAGGAGTTTGCCGCCCAAATTGCTCAACAACAGGAAGCGGCCCGCAAAGAAGGGTTTCTCAAGGCGTTAAAGAATTACTCCAGCATGAAACCGAAGCTGGTAAAAGATGATTTTATGAAGATGGAAGACGAAGATGCGGTTCGTTACTTGGCGGCGATGAAGTCGGATATTGCTACCGCGATTCTTAATCAGTTTAAGAATTCACCGGAAGAACAGGCCAAACGTCTGCGCATGATGAAGTTGCTGGAAGAGAAGAATGTAATAGCGCTGGATCAATAGAATAATTAAGGACTGAATAAAAACAGGACATGCAGTCGTCTGAATAATGACAATATTACTGTGAGTTTGCTTTATGCAGGTAAAAGAAATAAACACAATTAGCGCCCACCAGGACCGCAGTGCCCACCAGGTTAATTCCGATACCGATGGCGAAGGTTCCTTCCAGTCTTTTTTCGAGGTCGCTCAGGCTGGTATAGCGCAGTCTGGAAGAGCTCATCCCAGGGACGGCAGTAACCATCATCAAGATCGCATAGAAAAGGATAATGCTGACCACAGCCGGGCTGATACGCCGCTTGCCGATGAAGGCTGCGACGAGATTTCAAGTATTACCCCGGAAGTAATAGACGAGAATATAGTTTCTGACGATGACAGTGAACCGGTCTTTTCGGACGATACTAGCGATTCTTCAAAAAAGGAAAACGAAGATGTCCCTTCTGATGATAGTGATGTTGCCGAAGTGCCGGAAAATATCGGAGCGGATAATTTGACAAATTGCATTATGGCAAACGATTTATCGTTGATTGCTGATGCCGAGACCGTGGTTGAGCAGGTTGTGCCGGATTCTTCCCTGGATTCAGCGGTGGAACCGAAACCAGTGCCGCAGCCCAAGCCGATGAAAATTCAAATGCCGCCGCAGGAAGTGACGATAAAACCAGCCCCACAAACTCCGTCGGCTGGCATGTTAGAGCAGGTTGACGCCGTGGAGAAGCCGGTAGCAATGATAAATATTACGGAGTCATTGGAGGATGAGGTAGTTCTGTCGGCTGATAAAGCACCGGAACAAAAAGAACCGGTTAAGATTATTAAAGCAGCCCCATCCCAATTGCCCCCCAATGCCGAAACTCCTGAATTACAGAAGCAACCGTTCGAGCCGACTGATTCCGTGACTTTATCCGAGGCACAAGTGCCGGTAAATACTAAACCAAAAGAAAATCAAAATGAAAATCAAACGGAACCAATGGTTTCGTCTAATCATACCGAGCAGAAGGATTCCAGTGAGCCGTCAAAAGTAACAGCAGTCTTTACGATTGATCGGCAAAATCAGACTAATCAGGACGGTAATAATAATTCTCATAGTCAAATTGACAAAATAGCTGATAGTCTTTTGTCTTCACCTGCCAAAACGACAGAAGTACAGAATGCGTTTGACATTGCCCAGGAAAGCCGTCCCCGTACGGTTGATATGCAGGAGAATGTTGACAAAGTTGTCAAGGCTGCCCGGGCGGCCGTGAGCCGAAATTCGTCGGTAGTGCAGTTGCGTCTGGAACCGCCGGAATTGGGAACCTTAAGAATCGAAATAAGACACAATAGTAATGGTCTGAATCTGCAGTTCCAGGCCACCAACAGCACGGCCCAGCAATTACTGCAGCAACACAGCCATGAGCTGCGGTCTGCCCTGGAGGCGCATGGTTTGCAGGCCAATCAGATTGATATCCAGTTGCGGACGGACCTGCGTAATGAGGCGCCCACGCCGCAGAATCAACAGCAGCAGCAAACATTTGATTATAACGGTCGTCATTCCGGCCAGCAATATCGACAATACCGGGAGCAACCTTCTTCTGATGCCAATGAGCCTCAAGAAGAAATCTCATCGGGTTATGCTCAGGAGTCTTTCGTTCCGGCTTGGCAGAGCCAGACAGAGACGGATGATTTGTCCCGCCGCTGGCGAAATATGGATTTTGTCAGCTTGGATTTAAATGCCTGAATCGTGAATAAATAAAATTGAATTATAACAACCGAACAAGAGGAGTATCTCGTGAGTTCTGTTTCATCAATTAATAGTTCTTCGGCTGCGGATGCGTTATCAGCTCGGACTTCACAATCGCTCAACAGTGATGAATTTTTGAAGATAATGATTGCCGAATTAACCAATCAGGACCCTTTTGAGCCTATGAAAAATGCGGATCTGCTTAACCAGATGACCGCTATACAGCAGTTGCAGTCGTCACAGGACATGTCCAAGCGATTTGCCACGCTAATGGATAGTTTTGACGGCTTATTGGCGCGGCAGGATAAAAGTGCCGCTGCGGGCCTGATAGGCCAGCTTGTTTCCGGAACCAGCACCACCGGTCAATTTGCCATGGGCAAGGTTACAGCAGTTACTGTCGATGACCAGGACATCCTTTTGCAGCTTGATACCGGTCAGACGATTAACATGAACGACATCATTCGTCTGGGCGGCCGGAACAGTGCGGATATTGTCGGCAGTACGGTAGTCGGGACAACCCTTGGGAACGTCGAAGTAATCGGCAAGGTTGTTTCTATGGAGGCGAATGGTTCGCAGGTTATGTTGAATCTGCTTTTGCCCAACGCCTCGGAAGACCAAACAGTATCGGTTCCGATGAGTACGGCTACCGTTATTGACAAGGACACCGCAGATATGCTGATCGGGTATGACGTCAAAGGCTATAACACTGATGATCAACTGGTCGCGGGTACCGTTATCAGTGTTGAATGGACTGACACGGATGTCGTTTTGCATTTGGGAGATAATGACAAAATTTCCTTGGATCGGTTGGTAAGTATTAACTAGATAAACAATTTATAAATCGGAGAAGAGTGCCATGGGTTTGACATCATCATTATTTGCCGGCTTATCCGGCATGAAGACTAATGAATTTCGTATGGATACCATTGGTAATAATATTGCCAACGTTAACACCTACGCTTTTAAGTCGTCGCGGGTTAATTTCCAGACGCAGTTTTTGAATACCTTTAGTTTTGGTTCTGCGCCCAATGGGTCGATGGGTGGTACCAATCCCACGCAGGTAGGTACCGGCGTGGGAGTCGGGGCGGTTACCCGTGACTTCAGTGGCGGCGCCCCGGAGACTACCGGTATTAAAACCGACCTGGCAATACAGGGTCAGGGCATGTTCATTCTGGAAAAGCCCGATGGCAGCCAGGTTTACACCCGTGACGGCAGTTTTCAGTTTAATGCGGAAAATTATCTGATTTCTGCTGATGGATATTTTCTCCAGGGGTACGGTGTTGATTCCGATTTTAACATTGTGGAGGGATCCTTGAGTAATTTGCAGATTCCTGTCGGGGAGATTACCACCGCCTCATCGACGAGTTATGCGAAATTTAGCGGGGATCTTAATGGCTATGGCGAGGCAGCCGCATCTCGGCCCTTGCTGACCAGCCAGTTATTTTATTCTGATGCCGGTTTGACCGCTGCTGCTGCCGCCGCGACCGATTTGACAGCTCTTTATGAGGACGACGGCCAGGGAAATGGGGTACAGCTTTTTTATACGGATAATATTATCACCCTTTCCGAGGCCAATAAAGGTCAAGCAAACCTGCCGGAGGAGAATTTTATCGTGGGGACTACCGGTACTACTCTGGGTGATCTGGCGGCCTGGCTGGAAGATGTGCTGGGAATCAACACCTCTTCTGATTTACCGGATCTTTCCGCTTTGGGGGTGGAGCCTCCCGGGGTGACGATTAATCTCGATGGCAGTTTACAGGTTGTGGGTAATATCGGTTTGAAAAATAACCTGGTATTGGCTGACGGTGCGGTAACGGCCAGCCAGGGTGCGGCTACCGATCCGCCGGGCAATACCCTGCCCGTACGATTTGACAGTTCCACCGATACTGCTACTTTAGGTGAAAGCATACGGACAACCTTTAGGGCGTATAATTCTCTGGGTAGTCCCATGGATATCAATATTACCTTGGTTCTGCAGGAGAAGGATGACACGGGCAATACCTGGCGTTATTTTGCTGAAAGTTCCGATGACACTGATTTTGATCTGGTTTTAGGCACGGGAACCATCAAATTTGATCCCAATGGTGCTTATTTGGAAGGTGACGATCTTAGTTTCACCATAAATCTTACGGATACCGGCGCCGCCACCCCTCAAACCATCACTTTGGATTTTTCCAGCATGGAAGGTTATTCCATGAGCAGCGCCATATCGCTTTTCAGCCAGGATGGTTTTCAGGCCGGTACTTTGCAGGATTATTCCGTCGGGTCGGACGGTATTATCATTGGTTCCTTTAACAACGGTTTAACCCGAAACCTTGGTCAGGTGGTATTGGCGACCTTTAGGAATTATGGAGGGTTGATCGCCGATGCGGATAATTTATACACTACCGGCCCCAATTCCGGCAGTCCCATTATCAAGGAGCCGCAGGAGCTGGGAGCCGGGTCGATTAACGCCGCCGCTCTGGAGTTGAGCAATGTGGATCTCAGCCGGGAATTCATCAATTTAATTGTCAGCAGCACTGGGTTTTCCGCTTCTTCGCGGGTAATTCAGACCAGCAACCAATTGCTCAGCGAGTTAATTACGATGACCCGATAATTTAGTTTACCCCAAGCCTCGCGGCAGGGGTGTTTATTCTGCTGTCGCGAGGCTGATTGAAATAATGTGCTAAACGGCACTAAGTCATAAACGAATGAGGCAAAATAAAATATATCATGATCGCGGTGACCAGATTAAACAGCAAACGCTTTGTTATTAACGCCGAGCAAATTCGTTATATCGAATCTACGCCGGATACGATGATAACGCTGATGAATGGTGACCGGGTTATGGTGCAGGAGTCGTTGGAAGAGGTAGTACGCCGGGCGGTCGAGTACAACCGCCAGATTCGCGTATGGGCAGAGTAATTGTGGGTTAATACCGTCTGATTTATGGCCGATAGGTTTTAAATAATCTGACAGGTAAAATTGTTTTTTATATTACGAACTTGGCCATAATCAAAGTTGTTAAGAAAGTGGCATTAAAGGAGCGGATTTAACAATATGGACCTGGCAACACTGATAGGGTTGTTTTTGGGTTTTGGCTTGTTGATATGGTCGATGGTCTCCAGTGCGGGCAAGGATGTCAACGCCTTTCTTAACATTCCCTCGCTATTAATTGTAGTCGGGGGGGGTATTGCTTCCGTTATGATTAGTTCGCCCTTGGCCCGTTTTGTAAAAGCAGGGAAATTTTTAGGCAAGGCATTGATGCACAAAGAACGTTCCGCGCAAAAGCTGATCAAAGATTTGGTCAGCTATGCGGAGATTGCCCGACGGGACGGCATTCTTTCTCTGGAAGGTGCTACCCGCGACGCCGATGATCCTTTCATTGTCAAGGGCATTCAAATGGCGGTGGATGGAACGGATCCGGAGCTGATCGAAGCCATTATGAATAATGAATTAGAGGCGATCGCCGAGCGGCATGATCATGGCAAATCGATTTTTGAACTCCTGGGAAAATATGCCCCAGCTTATGGTATGATCGGGACCCTGATCGGACTGGTGGTCATGTTAAAGAATATGTCCGATCCCAGTTCGATAGGTCCGGCCATGGCGGTAGCCCTGATAACCACTTTTTATGGTTCGGTTGTTGCTAATATGTTTGCTTTGCCGATTGCCGACAAGCTCGCCGCCCGCAATGATGAGGAGCTTATGCTGAAAACCATTATTATCAAGGGCGTGATGAGCATTCAATCGGGAGACAATCCCCGAATTGTGGAACAAAAGCTTAAAACCTTCCTTCCGCCCAGTTTGCGTCAGGAAGAGGATAAAGGACAGGAAGATTAATGATTAGAAAAAAGAAAAAGGGGCCGGGAGGGGCGCCAGACTGGTTATTAACCTATGGTGATATGATGACCCTGCTGTTTTGCTTTTTCCTGATTCTGGTTTCGATGAGTGAGTTAAAGGAGGACCAGCGATTCCAGGCTGTGATTGAATCTATTCGGCGTGCTTTTGGTTTTAGTGGCGGCGCCGGCTGGGTGCCGGGTTCGGTTCCACCTAATAACAGTTTTGATATGATGAAAACGCAGTTAATTATGCGTAAATGGCAGTTGCAGATCGGTAAAAGTGCCGACGAAGGCATTGAAGGCGAAAATCCCAGTGTCCGGACGGTCCGGGAGGGATTGGAATACACCTTTGGAGGTGTTGTCAGTTTTGAGGAAGGAAAGGCGCAGTTGTTGGAAAAGGCCAAGGAGCAGTTAACGGAATTTACCAGCTTTTTTAAGGGTATGAATACCAAGATTCGGGTTCGCGGTCATGCCGCCACCATACCCAGGGACAAATATCAGCCGTTTGCCAGCCTGGATGATTTATCCTATGCCCGGGCTATGGCGGTTAAAAAGTTTCTCCTAGAGAAGGGTATTACTGCCGACCGGGTTACGGTTGAGGCTTGTGGTGACAACGAACCCATTAACGTTCAGTGTTATGACGAATTTAGTCGGGCGCAGAATCGACGTGTTTCGGTTATTGTGACGGAAAATCTGATAGATGATTTTCGCGGTCAGCCCGCCTCGGATTCCCGTACAGGAGATTTAATCAATGGCGAAAGAAGCTCCGGCAACTAGCGTAGAGCAGAAATCAAAGACGAAATTGCCTTTGAAGACGATTCTTATTATTTTGGGCGTGGTTTTGCTCGAAGGTGGTACATTTATCGGGGTCAAAATTTACTATGGTGGTCCAAAACCTGCCCAGGGCACCAGTCCGATAGATATCACCCAGGAGGCGCCGGCAAAGGTGATGGCGGAAGTTCCTTTAGCCACGGATTTCCAGGTGGACAATTATACCAGAGGCGGTCGCTCGCGGATTATGATTACTTTGAATGTCGTCGCTAAAGTCGATGAGAAAAACAAGGAAAAGCTTAATCTGGAAGTCGTAAAGCATAAAAACGAAATTTTAAGCTCCATTCGGGTCTTGATAGCTTCCACCCAGCCCGAAGATATCAAGGACCCCAAGCTGCAGGTCATTCAAAGGGAGATTAAGACCGGCCTGGAGCAGATCGTCGGCGAGGGCCTGGTCGAAGATATATTATTGCCGTACTGGCAGGCTTATGAAGTTGATTAATAACGCATGAGTATATGAGTGCTTTTAAATCAAGAGGATTATCTTAAATGCAATTATTGAAGTTTAGATTTTTGACAAGCAATCGGATTTATTCCAAAGGAGCATAAAGTGCCGGATGAAGATGCGGAAAATTTGCAGAATACCAGGATTGCTGACAAAGACGATTCGCCGGCTCAAGCAGCAGGTGCGGTGCAATCGCCGGATACCCCGGATGACGATGCTGGAACAAAGGTCGCTTCCGAAAAGGATAAGGATAAGGTTGTCGCCGGGGAATCCAGGGAAAATGATGACATTGTCCCTTTGCCGGATTTTACCGGTATGCTTGCCGAAGCGGCCTCCAGCAGCATAGAGCTTTTAAATGACGTGGAGCTGAATGTGAAAATTGAGCTGGGCCGGGCCGAATTGACCGTGGAGGAGATTTTAAAACTTACCAATGGTTCCGTGGTGGAATTGGATAAATTAGCGGGAGACCCGGTCGATATCCTGGTCAATGATCAGTTGGTGGCCCGGGGGGAAGTTTTGGTTGTTAATGATAATTTATGTGTTCGTATAAGTGAAATAATTCCTAGTATAACGGAGCGTATTGCTGGTGCCTAGATAGAAGTGGAGTTGTCGTGCAGTCATCGCCGTGCCTGCCGTGTATTAGTCAACCTGAGGTGTTTTTACTCCCTTTGTGATATTGTATTCGGGTAATAGCCCCGATAGAAATGCCAGGCTGGAGGTACCCATGAAAATTCATCGTCGGTCCTATTATAACGTCGTCCTCATCGCCTTTTATTTTGCCGCGATTGTCTTACTCTGCTGCCTGCCAGGTCGGGCGGAAAAGGCCTTTCTTGCCAACGCTCCTGAGTCTATCGACAGTACCGCGGCAAAAACTTCAGCTAAAAATAACCCATCCATCGAGTCCGGCATTATCGGGGAAAAGAGACCTGATGCCGATTTCATTAAATCTTCGATGAGTCATTCTGACGGCGGTTCCGTAACGGTTCCCGCCAGGTTGAACAGTCAGGTGAATTCTCCGCCGGAGGTGGTTGCTGCCAATGTTTCGCCGGCTTCCGGCGATTTTGAAAATCATAATCTTTCCTTGTCTCCGGGCAGTAAAGGCATAAAGAAGTATGAGAAAGCCGGCTCAGGTAATATCTCGGTTTGGAAAACCCTCTTTGCCTTGGTGGTAGTTCTGGGTTTGATTTTGTTTTCTGCCTGGCTGTTTCGTCGCTTTGCCCTGGGGTCAAAGCGGTTGGGTGGAACCGGCGGTATTGAAATTATTTCCCGCAGCCCGGTTAGCCCCAGACAGTCATTGTGCCTGGTCAAATTAGGCTCCCGTTTATTGCTGGTGGGATTAAGTCCCAATCATATGGTCTCTTTATGCAGCATCGACGACCCTGATGAAATATCCGGCATGATGGGATTATTGGAAAAAAATGTACCACAGTCGATTAGCAATACTTTTACCCGGCTATTTCATCGTGAGTCGGATAATTATTCCGACAACGATTTAAATGTCATGGAGACCCCAGTCAAAAATAGACAGTGGCATGCCGCCCGCAGCGAATTAACTATGCTGCTGGATAGGGTCAAAGGTTTGACCAGAATGCGTTTTCGCGACCCGGAATATAAATAGACAGAAATTTTAGCTATTGGATGGCGTTCTTATGTCAGGGATGACGGAGAAGAAAATTATACGGGGGATGGTTTTTGGCTGGTTGATACTATGTTCGCCGGTTTGCGCGATTGCTGTCGAGGGTCAAATTGCCTCTTCTGGTACGATAGCATCTCCCGGAAATGATGCTTCCACTTTGTCGCAGATTGATCCCGTAAAGGTGGTTGACAATTTTACTCAGCCGGGCAAGCTCTCCGCCAGCCTGGAGATTTTCCTTTTATTGACGGTTTTGTCTTTAACGCCGGCCATATTGGTTATGACCACCTCTTTTACCCGCATTGTGGTGGTTCTGTCTTTATTACGCCAGGCCATAGGTACCCAGCAATTGCCTCCTTCCCAGGTGATTATGGGGATTGCCTTGTTTATGACTATCTGTGTCATGGCGCCTACCTGGCAGGCCATCAATCATGACGCGATTCAGCCTTATGTTAGTCCCGCTGAAGGCGCCCAGGCCATCGATTTAACTGAGGCCTGGAGTCGCACCCGCGGTCACTTGCGGCACTTTATGATTATGCAGATTGAAAATGCCGGCAACGAGGAAGACGCTTATTTGTTCGCCGAATTTGACAGTCCCGATGACGTTTTGCAGCAGAAAATTGTCGATGGCAACCTGAAATGGCAGGATGTATCCACCGCCGCCCTGATTCCTGCCTTTATCACCAGTGAATTAAAGCAGGCTTTCATCATGGGTTTCTATATCTATTTGCCTTTTCTGGTAATTGATATGGTTATCGCCTCCATTTTAATGTCGATGGGAATGATGATGCTCCCTCCGATTTTAATCTCGTTACCGTTTAAGCTGCTTTTGTTTGTTCTGGTGGACGGCTGGCATTTGGTAATTGGTTCTCTCTTGTCGAGTTTTACCAATAACGCGGTTTTTTAGTGGTGTGATCGGATTTAAACCTGAATTATAACCTTTGAGTGAGACATAATATGACGCCGGAAGCTGCTTTGGACCTGGGACGTGAAACTTTATTGGTAGTTTTGAAAATCTCCTTTCCGATGCTTTGTGTCGGAATGGTGGTGGGAGTGACAATTTCCATTTTCCAGGCAGTCACCCAGATTCAGGAGATGACTTTGACTTTTGTGCCCAAGATTATTGCCATGGTATTAGCCGGTATCTTTTTTATGTCTTGGATTTTACAGCAGATGATGGCTTTTGCCGTTGAGATGTTCCGTCCCATACCAATTCCATAAATTATGCCTGATATATAGGTTGTTGAGTATGGTTTGTCGAGCAATTGCGGGTGAAGATTTATGTTTGGCTTTTGATATTTGGTGATTTTGATTATGCCTTTGGAATTTATGCGTTATCTTTCGGAACAGTCGTCATTTTATGTGCTGGTATTGTTTCGTATTGCCGGCGTGATGACTACTGCTCCCATGCTGGGTTCCGCTTCGATCCCCGTCCGGATAAGGGTATTTATCGCCTTGATTTTGAGTCTGGCGGTTTTTCCTCTGGTGCCCAGGACGGTTGTCGTGCCTAACTCTCTTGCCGGGATGGCGGTCGGCGTCGCCGGCGAGCTGATAATTGGTATAACGATGGGTTTCGCCTTGTCTTTGATGTTTGTGGGGATACAGATTGGCGCGGAGATGGTCAGTTATCAAATGGGGCTGAGCCTGTCCAACTTGATTGATCCGTCATCCGAGGTGGCTACCACGGTATTATCACAGTTTTATCTTTTACTAGCTACGCTGCTGTATATTCTCATGAATGGTCACCTGATCTTAATTAAATCTTTAGCCCATACCTTCTCGACCGTGCCTTTGATGGGTGGTTTTGGAAGCGGTAATATTATCAATGCCATTATACAGTTTTATACCTCGATTCTCAGTGGTTCATTTATGCTGGGTATCAGTTTTGCGGGGCCTGCTTTAATCGCGATATTTTTAGCCAGCCTGGCTATGGGTTTTATTTCTCGCACCATGCCGCAGTTGAATATCCTGGTGGTGGGTTTTGCGGTACGCATTATTTTAGCCTTGATTTTGCTCATTGCTTCCCTGGGTATGATTTGCGCGATTTTTCAGGATACGATTGTGGATGTTCTGCGTCAGATTGGAATGGTGTTCGTTTAAAAGAACATCATAAAATGATTGGTAGTTGGTTTTACTTGCTAATTTAAGGATTGATTATGCCTCCGGATACCGCCTCGGAAAAAACTGAAGCCCCAACCCCGCGACGTTTGCAGGAAGCACGCGAGAAGGGGCAGGTCGCCCGCAGTCAGGATCTTTCCGCTGCGGTTGGCCTGCTGACGGGGATGATTTTATTAAATGTTTACGGACCGACAATTATGTATGGGTTTATGGAATTGATGCGGCAATTTCTCGATGTGAACAATATACCCGCCGGTCCTGCTGCCATGTTGGATGAAAATTGGCGGATTATTGTTCGCCATGCCTGGTCGATTATTGGGCCTTTCTTTTTGGTCATTATGGCCGTAGCTCTGGTGGTTAATGTCGTACAGGTGGGTTTTCTTTTTGCCGCCCATCCTTTGGTTCCCTCTCTGGAAAAAATTTCTCCGCTCGGTGGTCTGCGCCGGTTATTTTCCCTGCGTTCTCTTATTAAACTGGTGATGAATTTGTTCAAGGTCGGCATTATCTCCGTTGTTGCCTATATTACCATCAAGGGTTTTATGCCTCAGCTTGTCGGTTCTTCCCGGCTGGGTTTTCAGCAGGTGATTGGCTATGGTGCCCATTTGGTTTTTGTCCTGAGCTTGAGATTATCTTTAGTGCTGTTGATTTTGGCTCTTTGTGATTATGCCTTTCAGAAGTGGAAAATGTACCAGGATTTGCGGATGACCAAGGAAGAGGTTAAGGAAGAACTTCGTCGGATGGAGGGCGATCCGATTATGCGGCAGCGTCGTCGGGGCGTAGCTCGCCAATTAGCCGCTCAGCGAATGAGTCGAGCTGTTCCCAAAGCGGATGTGGTTATTACCAATCCTACGGAATTGGCTGTCGCTCTGAAATATGTTCCCCAGGAGATGCCCGCCCCGCGGGTTGTCGCTCGTGGTGCGGGATTCATCGCCCAGCGCATCAGGGAAATCGCCCTGGAAAACAATGTTCCTGTTATTCAGCGTAAGCCTTTGGCCCAGGCTCTTTATAAGTCTTGTGAAGTCGGTGACTTTGTCCCGCCCGATTTGTATAAGGCGGTCGCGGAGGTCTTAGCCTACGTCTTTGAATTAGCCGGTAAAGGATTCCAGCGTTCCATCGCTTAAATATAGGAAAACAAACCGGATGACGGATATTTCTTGAAAGATTAGCATTCAACATGGCAACAGCAACTGCAACATCATTAGTTAGAACCCGTTGGTTGACGGTCATTCACAATAATCGCGACATCATTTTTCCCATTGCCGCGGTCAGTTTGATCTTCGTTATGATTATCCCCTTGCCTTCCTGGCTGATGGACGTTTTATTGTCCGCCAATCTGGCTTTTGCCGCCGTGGTGATGCTTACTACGATTTATGTTAATAGTCCCCTGGAATTTTCTGTATTTCCTTCCTTGTTATTAGCCGCCACGCTGTTTCGCTTGGTCCTTAATTGTGCCACCACGCGTCTTATCCTCACCGCCGGCGATGCTCCTGAGCCGGCCATCGCTGCCGGACGCGTCATTCAGGTTTTCGGCGATATGGTTGCCGGCGGCTCGCTGGCCGTCGGTTTGATTATCTTTATCATTCTCATCGTCATTCAATTTGTGGTCATCACCAAGGGGGCCACACGCATCAGTGAGGTTGCCGCCCGCTTTACCTTGGATGGTATGCCCGGAAAGCAGATGGCCATTGATGCCGACCTTAACGCCGGTTTGATTAACGAAGCGGCAGCTCGCCATCGCCGTGAGTCCATTGCCCGCGAGGCGGATTTCTACGGGGCTATGGATGGTGCCAGTAAATTCGTCCGCGGTGATGCCATCGCCGGTATCATTATTACACTCGTCAACATTATTGGTGGTTTATCCGTCGGCACGCTCAAATATAAATGGGGGTTTGCCGAGTGCTTTGATTTATTTACCAAGTTGACCATTGGCGACGGTTTGGTTAGTCAAATACCCGCCTTTATTATTTCCATTTCCGCCGGTTTGATTGTTACACGTTCGACTGCTCAGACGAATCTCGGGCGGGAGCTTATATCGCAGCTTACCAGTAAGCCTATAGCGCTGGTGGTCGCCGCGGTATTTTTGGGTATGTTAGCCTTTGCCAAGCTGCCCACCATCCCGCTGCTGCTTTTAGCCTGTTGCTGCGGTGGCATCGCCTATACCGTCCAGCGTAACACCAAACGTCAGGCGATGATTACCGCCCGTGCCGAGAAGGAGTCTGCCCTGGCGCCAAAAGCCGAAAAGATTGAATCACTTTTGCCTCTGGACCGCATGGAGTTGGAGTTGGGTTACGCTTTGATTCGCCTGGTGGATGAGAAGCAGGGCGGTGACCTGCTCAATCGCATTTCTCTGATTCGCCGGCAAATCGCCCTGGAGCTCGGGATTGTTGTCCCTAGTATTCGCATTCGCGACAATGTGCGTCTTGATCCCAACGAATATCGCATCAAGATTAAGGGCGTTGCCTTCGCCGGCAGTTATATTTATCCCGACCAGTTTTTAGCCATGGATTCCGGCGCCGCCGGCGGAAAAATCGCCGGCACCGAAACGAAGGAGCCTGCCTTTGGTTTGCCTGCTTATTGGATTACCGCTGCCCGTAAAGAGCAGGCCGAGATGATGAATTATACCGTCGTGGATGCTTCCAGTGTTTTAGCCACCCATCTTACGGAGGTGATTAAGTCGCACGTCGCCGAATTGCTCACCCGACAGGACCTGAACAAGCTGCTCGAGGCCGTTAAGGAAAAATCGCCCGCCATTGTTGAGGAGGTTGTCGGAGGAACGCTCAAAGCCGGTGACATTCAGAAGGTGTTACAGGCCCTGTTGGAGGAGCGGGTGCCCATTCGGGATATGGAGACTATTCTGGAGACCCTGGGTGATTGGGGCAAACGGACCAGTGATCTCGAAGTGCTTACCGAGTATGTTCGTAATGCCCTGGCCCGTAGTATTTGCGCTCAATATCGCGATGACGATGATTGTATTCGCTGTGTAACTTTTGATCCTGCACTGGAGGACACTATCAACCGCCACGTGGAAAGAACCGAGCGGGGCAGTTTTTTAACTCTGCCTCCCGCCCTCGCCGCGAAAATTGTCAATGCTATTGCCGAGCAGGTTAAAAAACTTACCAATGTCGCCGCCGCCGCCGTGATTATTTGTTCCCCACAGATAAGACTACTGCTGCGTCGGCTGCTCGCCCCGACCTTTCCGAATATGGCCGTATTGTCATATAACGAAATTGTAAAAGGTACGAAAGTTGAATCCGTAGGTATGGTGGTGCTTAATATATGAAACTAAAAACATTCCGTGCTGCGTCTATGCCTTTGGCTTTGGCTCAGGTTAAGCGTCATTATGGAAATGACGCCGTAATTATCAACACCCGTACTTTTACCCAGGGTGGACTTTTGGGTTTGGGCGGTCGCAAGGTTGTGGAGATAACCGCTCGGCCCAGCGCTGCTGATTCGGACAAGCCGTATCAGCTTGCCCATCATCTCCGTCGCGCGTACGTCGCCGGCATGACGGATTCGCACCCGGTGGAAAAGAAAGCGGAAGACATAAATTCACCGCTGCCTGATAATTTACGCTCATCATTGACCTTTGCTGCGGCGCCTGCGCCCGATTATGCCGGTTATTCCGGCGGCCAGTTGCAAAACGATTTGAATAATATTCGTTCTCTGGTCGAGGATCTGGTACGCGATCAGCGAAAGTTGCACGCCCCGCAGATGCCCGCCCAGCTTTTCGACTTTTACCTGCAATTGATTCAGCGCGAGGTCGCCGATGAGATTGCCCGTGAGTTGCTTAATCAGGTCAGCAGCGAATTGACGGGTAATCAGTTGGATAGTATTGATCTCGTCCGGCAGAAGGTTATTGTCGCCATGGATAAATTGTTTGATACCTCCGGTCCCATTTGTCTTAATCTGGATGGCTCCGCTCGGGTGGTGGCCTTGATTGGTCCCACCGGCGTGGGAAAGACCACTACCATCGCCAAGCTGGCCGCCGATTTTAAACTTCGTCGCAATAAGGAGGTCGGCCTGATTACCATCGACACCTATCGCATCGGTGCCGTCGATCAATTAAGGATGTATGCCCAGATAATTGATGTGCCTTTGAAGGTCGTTCTCACTCCGGCTGAGCTGGCCGAAGCCGTTGAGATGATGCGGGACAAGGACATCATATTAATTGATACCGCCGGCCGATCCCAGAATGACGAATTGCGCATCCAGGAGTTGAAATCGTTTCTTAATGCCGCTCGTCCCGATGAAGTTCACCTGGTCCTTTCCGGTATTGCCCATCAAAGTCACATGCTCAGTGCCGCCGAGAAGTTCGGCGCGCTGGGTGTCAACCGTATCATCCTCACCAAGCTGGATGAAGCCATTAGTTTTGGCGTCATTCTTTCCGTCTTGCGAAAATTTGAAGCCTCAATCTCGTATATCACCACCGGCCAGAATGTACCTGACGATATCGAAGTGGGCAGCGGACGACTGCTGGCCCAGCGGTTGTTGGGCCTGGATCCATCGGGCAATTCCGCCGCTGATGCCGTTTCTCAATATGAGCGTATTGCTTAATTTAAACCTAAAAGGAAATATTATTTAAAGAAATTATTCTCTTATGATTACCGACCAGGCGGAAAAGTTGAGATTACTGATGAAGCGAGCCGGGAAAACTGCCCGCATTATTACCGTTACCAGCGGAAAGGGCGGCGTGGGTAAAAGCAACGTCGCCGCCAATTTGGCCTTGTGTCTTATGGCCTCTGGAAAAAAGGTTGTTCTGTTGGATGCTGATCTGGGACTCGCCAATCTCGATGTCCTCCTGAACGTTCGGCCCCGTTATACGCTGGCCCAGGTAATTTCCGGCAAAAGGCACCTTGATGAAATCATTCAAACCGGTCCCGGTGGCCTGCGCTTGGTTTGTGGCGCTTCGGGTCTGGCGGAGCTGGCCGACCTCAGTGAATTCGAACGACAGCGGATTATTCAGGAAATTTCCATTTTGGAGCATAAGACGGATATTATTCTTATTGATACCAGTGCCGGTATCTCTCGAAATGTAATCGCCTTTTGCGATGCCGCTCATCATACTCTGGTGGTTACCACCGCCGAGCCGACCAGCATCACCGACGCTTACGCCGTGATTAAGCAAATCACCCGCAATCATACTGGTGTTAAAATTTCCTTGTTGGTCAATATGGCCGACAGTCAATCTGCGGCCAAGACAGTTTATCAGCGACTGGCTGATACTGCCGGTCGGTTTCTTTCCGTTACGATTTATTATGCCGGTTATATCTTGCGCGACGAACATGTAATCAGCGCCGTCAATCAGAGTGAGCCGGTGGTTTTGGCTCATCCCCGTTGCCAGGCCAGCTATTGTTTCCTGGCCTTGGCCAGCAAGTTATGTCGCGCCGCTGAGCCGGCGGCGGAAGAAGACGGCTTTTTCCGAAAAGTTGTCAATTGGTTTATTTAGTTAATTTTACGGAGGATATTAAATTATGAAAAAATTCGGACCGATAAAAATTAAAACCGACTTTAGACAAAAGGTGCGAATGTGACTGTCCATTGGTGCGGTGCCGGGTTAGCTTTGCTGGGGTTTAGCTTAAGTCTGATTATCGGACTATGGGTCGGAAACACCTTTGTTACCTTGGTCTGGCGCAGTCTGATGGTCCTGGGGGCGTTTTATATTTTGGGTTGTTTATTGGCCGCCATCGGCCAAAAAGCGATAATCGAAAATTTTGAGAGCCGCACAAAACTTGTTGCCTCGGAAGGGCAGAATGAAAATGAAAAGGATATATCCGCAGCCGGGGAAAATGCTCCCGCTGCTTAGTCGATCTCGCTTGCTGGCGAAAAAAAGATTTTGAGAAATATATTCGTAATAATTTAGTAATCACAGAACTATTTACTACTAATGAGGTTGATAATCATGGTAAAGGCGCAAAAAGAAAAAAAGCAGGATGTTGACACGATTTGGATGGAGTATAAGAAAACCGGCGATAAAAAATTGCGCAATATCCTGATGGAAGAATTTCTCCCTCTCGTCAGGTACAATGCGGAGCGGGTTTTTGCCAAATTGCCCGACGAAGTTGAGCTGGACGATCTCATCAGTGCCGGAATATTCGGTTTAATTGACGCGATTGAAGCCTTTGATTTATCCCGCGGCGTGAAGTTCTCCACCTATTGCGCCCCGCGGGTACGCGGCGCCATTCTGGACGAGCTGCGGAGTATGGATTGGGTGCCCCGCCTGGTACGCAGTCGTGCCCACAAATTGAATCAAGTCTCCAAGGACCTGGAAGCCAGGTTTGGAAGGGTGGCCACCGACGAGGAAATCGCCCGTTGTATGGGGATCAGCGATGACGAGTTTTCCCGGCTGAAACGAGACGCCACCGCCGTTTCTCTGGTTTCTTTAAGCCGGAAATGGTTTGAAACCGACAGTCAAAAAGATATTTGTGAAATAGATGTAATTGAGGATAAGAGGGGTGAAAATCCCCTGGACGAAATTCAGCGCCGTGATTTGAAAAGTGTTCTTACCCGCGGTCTTAGCCGTGCCGAAAAGCTTATCTTGATTCTTTATTATTATGAAGAAATGACCATGAAGGAGATCGGCGCTACTCTTGATCTTTCCGAGTCGCGCGTTTCCCAGATGCATTCCTCGATCATAGCCCGACTGAAAGTCCAGATGAACCATCAGAAAAAGGAGTTGGAGATCACTGTTTAATTCGAATGGTTGAATAAAGTCCGCAGGATAATTGAAAGATTTTGCTCATTTAGACGATAATGCTGTTAGCCGGGTTATTGATAGGTCATGCCCGATAATACCGGTTTTAGGATGGAAAAATGAGCAGTATTCCGCCCAATATTGTCGGTTCTGTCTTTCAGGCGCAGATCTCCGCCGCTGAAACCGCCAAAAAGGACGACGCCCAGCGGAATAAAAGAATCCGAGACTCAAAGAAGCTGGAGCAGCTTTCCCTGCAGCATCAGCAGGAAGTGGAAGACACCGATCACGCCGAGGGCCTGCGGGTCTTGCCCGAGGAGGATAAACCCCGCAACGGCCATGATTCCCAGGATATTTACCAGCAGCATCAAGCTGCCCAGAAGGGCGGTAATCTCTACTCTCCCGATGGAAAATCTTCTCCTCCTGAATCAGTACCGAACACCGACGACGATCAATCAAATCCCGACCACATCGACCTGTCCGTCTGAATGTAGTCTTTTTCTTGATTTTAATAGCAAATACGGGGATAAAATTTTTAAAAATAAATGTAATTTATAGTTGACATATAGTTATATATAGCTTACACTATGTAATGTAGGCATTACTTAAATCCGCTTATTAGTATAGCTGGAGGAATAATCATGAATAAAGCACAGGAAGAAGCATGGTTTGGCTTATTTTTGGGAGTACCTTTAATTCTCATCCCCGGTGGAGTTTTCGTTTTTATCTCTTACGAAAGAGGTGTGTCATTTGCACCATTGTTTATGCTTGCATATTATCTCGCAGGTATGAGCTTCCTGCCTTGGTTGTTTCGGCTCGTTGTCTTAAGAAATAAGAAACAAGTTACCTATGATGAGCGTGACCGGCTGATTGAAAAACGCGCTACTCTTATATCGTATTTCCTATTTTGGTTATATTTTGTTATAGCCTGTGTAATCCCTTGGTGGGTTACTGGCTCGAAAGGTTCAATTCCTGTTATTACATTGCCTGTCATACTTATTGGCGGACTTTCGATTTTTGTATTTATACGGAGCTTAACGACTTTAATTCTCTATGGTGGGGGGTAAAAGATGACTAATGATAAGCTTGATAACCAGATTCGTCGGCTGCGGTTTGATAATGGTGAAATGACTCAGCAGGAACTTGCTGACAAAGCAGATGTGACCCGCCAGACTATCATAGCGATCGAACAGGGAAAATACAATCCTTCTCTAGCACTCGCTTTCAAAATCGCCCGCGCTTTCGGCAAAAATATAGAAGATGTCTTCCAATACAATCAAGATTCCACTAAATAAATCAATTTGATATGGATAGATGGGGACAGTCACAATCCTGTTCGGCACTCAATTTGCGTGACACATTAAAACAAGCCAAAAAATATTTATAAAATTACCTATTTTAACCTGCGCCCTATATGTTGTGGTGCTCTAATGGCAGATTATGAGCACCAAACGAAAAAGATCAAGGAAAAGCAGCTTCAGGGATTCAAATACTACAAGGTCCTGGGGCCTTTGCTGGAATCGCTGCACCAGGCTGGCTGCCAGCGGGATCGGGCCCGCAATCGCCAGTTGCACATGGACCAGTACCTTTCCTTGATCTTGTTATATCTGTTCAATCCGATTTGTACCTCGTTGCGGGCCTTGCAGCAGGCCAGCGAACTTAAAAAAGTGCAGCGGAAACTGGGGGTTCCTCGCGCTGCGCTGGGGAGCTTATCCGAGGCTGCCCGTGTCTTTGACAGCCGCCTGATGGGAGAGATCATCGAGAACCTGTCCTCGCAACTGGAGCCGATAACTTCCCATCGTCAATTCCCCGATCTGCCGGGTATTCTTACCGCGGTGGATGGCACCCTCATCAACGCCTTGTCCACGATGTTCTGGGCGATCTGGAAGAATGAGCAAAACGCCATCAAAGCTCATATCCAGTTTGATCTGGAAAAGTATATCCCCATCAAAATCACGATTACCGAGGGCAAGGGCTGCGAGAATCAGGTGTTTGAGGAGCACCTGGAAGCAGACCGGATTTACGTCCAGGACCGTGGCTATGCCAAATACGCGTTACTGCAAAAGATTGTGGCTGCCGGCAGTTTTTTTGTGTGTCGTTTGCGTGATAACGCGGTGTATGAATGTCTGGAAGAGAAGACCTTATCGGCTGATGCCCAGGCTGCCGGGATTCTTTTTGATCGTATCGTTCGTCTGGGTGGCGACACCAAGCAGGATTTGGGTGAGCCCGTCCGTCTGGTGGCCGTCAAGTGCACGCCGCACAAGAAGCGTTACAAGATCGGCCGTGGAGGCCCCGAACAGGGGGAATTTCTTTTGATTGCCACCAACCTGCTCGATGCGGAACCGGAGGTCGTTGGGCTGATCTTTAAACAGCGATGGTCCATCGAAATCTTTATTCGGTTTTTCAAGCATTTATTGGGTTGTCGTTATTTGCTCAGTCACTGCCAAAACGGCATTGAGTTGCAGATGTATGCGGCGATTATCGCCTGTATGCTGATCTCGTTATGGACCGGGCGCAAACCTACGCTGCGAACCTATGAGATGCTGTGCTGGTATTTTACCGGGATGGCCGACGAGGATGAGTTGCTGGCTCATATAGCCCGTCTTCAAAAACAGGATTAAACTGCCCAGGCCGGTCTGTACCTTGGCCGCCGCCGCCGCTTATGCTGCGCGAAAATAACTTGCCTCTCGTCTCTTTGCCTGATAGAAATAACTGAGGAATGTCAACGTTGCATAAAACTAAAAAGAGCAAACCCCGTGCCGAACAGGATTGGGACAGTCAATGAAAACAATGAGGACAGCAAAGTAGAGTTGGCGATTTATTGCCCACGCTGTTCCTTAAAATGGCATATAATATCGCAAATAATCATTCGCTAAACTCATCTTAACTTTTACTGCAATTTTTAACTTTACCCTTTAAACTTTTAACTTTTTTTGCCGCTCGCAGGGTGTTCAGCATCAGCATGGTTATGGTCATCGGCCCCACCCCGCCGGGCACCGGCGTAATCGCCCCAGCAACCTCCGAAACCGGCGCAAAATCCACATCGCCCACCAGTATCCGCTTGCCTTCCGTTGTTTTGCCTATTTCGTTAATGCCCACATCGATTACCACCGCCCCGGGTTTGACCATATCCGCGGTAATCGTCTTGGGTTTACCCGCCGCCACAATCAGGATTTCCGCTCTTTTGGTATGCCTGCTTATATCTTTAGTCCTGGTGTGGCATATAGTTACTGTCGCGTTGGCCCCCGCTGCCTTTTGCAGCAGGATATTAGCAATCGGCTTACCCACGATATTACTGCGACCAACGACCACTACCTCCGCACCTTCGATTTTCACGCCGCTACGCAGTAGTAGCTGCTGAATCGCCGCCGGGGTGCAGGGCAGAAATAGGGGATTGCCCGTCACTAGCCTACCCACATTGACGGGGTGAAAGGCATCGACGTCTTTATCCGGAGACACGGCGAAAATGACCTTATCTTCGTTAAGGTGTTTGGGCAAAGGAAGTTGTACCAAAATCCCGTGGATTTTCTTATCCTTATTATACTTGTCCACCAAGGCCAGCAGTTCCTTTTCGCTGATGTTAGTCGGTAAGTTTTCCTGGACCGAGTAGAAGCCTAAATCATTTGCTGCCTTTTGTTTACCGCGGACGTAGCTCTGCGAAGCAGGGTCCTCGCCCACGATAATAGTAACCAGGCCGGGGGTGAGGGATTTTTCCCGCTGCAAACGAGCGACTTCCGCTCTAATTTCCTCGCGGATTTGCTGAGCTATCTCCTTGCCGTTTATCAACTTAGCAGTCATCAAATCGCCTCCGTTGTGTTTCATAAGTTGTTTTCGGGGCAATAAGTCATTTTCGTTGCTTCGGTTAGCCTGCTGAATTATACTCGTTAAGTGCCTTTTGCGTCCAACCCATAATTGGGCCAGTAGTTAGGCCAATTATACACTGGGTTTTTGGGTAAAATAGTTGTGGAAAAACCTGGCATTTTTGGGCAAAAAGTGGGCAAAATCCGGCAAAAGGTGCGCAAAATATGGCAAAAATTGGCATATTCTGTGATAAAAGCCGGGTATTTGAGGATAAAAATGAACAAATTTTATTCTTACGCGAGGTAAAACCAATTACCCAAAAATGATATTTATACGGGAAAATTTTCTTTTTTTTCACTATTTTTAGAGATTATTTTTGAGGTGTTGTCATGGCATTGAAAGTATCCGTTCTAATCCCCGCCGCCGGGGCCAGCAGCCGATTCAAAGGCCAAAAAAAGAAACAGTTTACCGATATGGACGGCAGAGCGGTGTTCCTCCGCACCATCGAGGCCTTCGCCAACCGCCCCGACGTTAAACAAATAGTTATAGCTATCCCCCAGGAAGATGAAGAGCTTTTTCAGATCAAGTGGGGCTCGAACCTGGGCTTTTACGGCGTTAAATATATTATCGGCGGCGCCCACCGCTGGGAAACCGTCGGTAAACTGCTGGACCAGGTGAAAGATGAGGAAATTGATTTAATCGCCCTGCATGACGCGGTTCGGCCCTGCGTAACGGAAAAACAGCTCGACGCGGTATTCGCGGCGGCGGCCCAGACGGGAGCGGCTATTTTGGCCCAGCCGCTCGTGGGAACCGTAAAAAAGGTAGATGAAAAAATGAATATTACCCAGACTCAGGACCGCAGCCAACTGTGGGAGGCGCAGACCCCCCAGGTATTTCAGCCGGAAATAATCCGGCAGGCCTACGCCAATCTGAAAAATATCAAAGGTGATATCACCGACGACGCCCAGCTCGTCGAGGCCCTGGGCAAGCCGGTAAGAATTGTTGAAAGTGACGCGGGCAATATCAAGATTACCACGAATACCGATATCGTTATCGCCGCGGCTATCCTGAAGGCCCGTCCGCAGCCCAAGGCCAAAGGGCCGGTGGGACCCTGGGCCGGCGAACAGGGCTGGTAGATTACTCAAACTGACCATCGGTCAGTTTGAAAATTAAAAATTAAAATGTCAAAATGCAAAATTGTGGAATCCGCCATAAGAAGATCAGTTGAACAGCAGAGCAGGCGGCAAGGCTGCCAGCAGCGGATGACTAATTATATGGTTTTTGGGTCATAGTATCAGGTCTGAAAAGAAATAGGTATGGTGTCCCCTGATTTCCTGATTTAAAGGTCTGAAAAGAAATAGGTATGGTGTCCCCTGATTTGGTTGGTGTCCCCTGATTTAATGAAAAGAAATAGGTATGGTGTCCCCTGATTTAACTGAAAAGAAATAGGTATGGTGTCCCCTGATTTAGAAGTCAGTGAGATTGACTTCGCCGTCCTGAGTGATGTCCGCGGCGGGCAGCGGCCAGAGGGCGGTGGGTCGGCCGCCGTAATAGGAGGGCCATTGGGCGGCGAAGGCGGGTAAGTAATAGACGGTGGCGCTACTATCATTTAAAAACACCGATAAACCGCTAATGTTGGGAGGATTACCTTTGAAATAGGCTCCCGTCAGGCTGGTGCAGTTATAGAACGCATAGTTCCCGATGCCGGTGGCGCTGTCGGGGATGGTAACGCTGGTCAGACTGGTGCAGGAAAGGCGTGGACCTGAAGGAGCACCCTACCACCTGCCACGGCGGCAATATGACTATTGATAATCCGAAATATAACGCAAAGCGATAAGGAAGTCAAGGGAAATAGTTAAAAGTTAACCTGCCGCGACCTGCCGCGACGGGCGCTGGCAAGGCGGGCGGGCGCGTGCACGGCGGGAAAGGTAAAATTACCTGCTGCGCCAAGAGCACAGCAAGGCAAGAAAGTTACAGTTAAAAGTTAAAAGATTTGTATCAAAGTGAACAACAAGTTGCACCCTAGGCTATTAAATATCGCCCCTTCAGGGCTGGAAGAAATCCTGCCAGCTACGGCGGATGAACGCAGATAAAAGAATTATTTAAAAAATACCGCCGCGAAGAATAATAAGTTATAATCATATTATTATAAAAAGTATTTGGTATAATATATTCAATTAGTAATCGATAATTTACAGGGATGAGCAAACTAAACATTCGTATTGAGGCGGCAGAACATGAATAATGAATCAGATATTGTTGATTATCAAATTATCGGCGATGATATGCAGATCGTGGAGGTGGAGCTGGATCCGGGGGAAGGGATCCGGGCAGAGGTGGGTGCGATGATGTATATGGAAGAGGGAATCGAGATGCAAACATCGACGGGGGGGGGCATATTTCGGGGCTTTAAGCGGATGCTCACGGGCGAGAGTTTTTTCATTACGACATTTCTGTACACGGGCGGCGGCAAAGGACATGTGGCCTTCGGGGCACCCTACCCGGGCAAGATAATCCCCCTGAATCTGCAGGAGCATGGGGGCGAATTTCTCTGCCAAAAAGACGCCTTCTTATGCGCGGCCCGTGGGATCGAGATCGAAGTGACGTTCACCAAAAAGATCGGGGCGGGCCTATTCGGCGGAGAAGGATTCATTCTGCAAAAGCTCACGGGCAACGGGCTGGCATTTGTGCACGCCGGCGGCACGATTATCGAGCGGGTACTCGGGCCAGGTCAGACACTCCGGGTGGATACGGGGTGTCTAGTCGCCTTTTCCCCGCAGGTGGATTACGATATCCAGTTCATCGGCGGATTCAAAAATGCCCTTTTCGGCGGAGAAGGCATCTTTCTGGCCCAATTGACCGGACCGGGTCTGGTATATCTACAAAGTCTGCCCTTCTCCCGGCTGGCGGATCGGGTGCTGGCGGCGGCCAGGTATCAGAAAAAAGATGAGCGTCGCGGCATAGCCGGGGTCGGCGGTGACCTGCTGGGCGGACTATTGGGCGGTGATCGTTCGTGAGCCGGCACCGCGAGATTGAGGTGGTATCCTCACCATCCTCGCCAATTCAGCAGAAGCCAACGGTAGCTCTTACCGCCTGTCCGGATTATCAACCGGAGAAAGTCGCCGCAGCCCTGCAAAGGCAGTTTGACCTGCTGGGCGGGATGGAAAAATTTATCAGCCGGGGCGATCAGGTGCTCATCAAGCCGAACTTTATCGTCCCTCGTCCGGCCCGCAGCGCGGTGCAGACCGATCCGGCGGTAATCATCGAACTGGCACGGCTGATAAAAGAATACGGCGGCCGACCTTTCGTGGCAGATTCCTCCGCCTGGGGCAATGCCATGGTCTGCGCGAAGGCACTGGGGCTGGAGGAGCCGTTGAAAAGATTAGCTGTACCCTTAAGGCAGTTGAATAAACCGCGGCGACAAAAAATAAACGGCAGCAGTGTGGGGATAAGCAGCGTGGCCCTGGAAGCGGATAAAATTATCAACGTGCCCAAGTTCAAGACGCACCAGCAGCTTTTCGCTACCTTCGCGATAAAGAATATGTTCGGGTGCGTGTGCGGGAAGGAAAAAGCGGTGTGGCACTATCTCAAAGGCGGGAGCGAGGCTGATTTCTGCGGTATGCTCCTGGGTATCTATCGGGTACTTGTTCCCTGTGTTAATATTATCGACGCGGTGGTGGTAATGGAGGGTCCGGGACCGATCAATGGTTTTGCCCGCCCGCTGGGTTTGCTCATCGGCGGGGTGGACCCGGTCGCGTGCGAATTGGTTTGCTGTGAATTGGCCGGGTTTAATCCGGACGATCTGCCGATGATTCGCACCGCCCGCCGGCAGCGGTTTGGCTGTGATAATTTAAGCCGGGTACATATTACCGGCGACGATTATAAGAATTTCATCTGTCCGGATTTTCAGCCGGCCCGGCAGGAACCGCTGCGGTTTTCCTTTATCCATGTATGTAAAAGCATTGCCAAGCAGATAAAAATACTTGCGCAAAATGTGCATAATTAAATCTGCGGCAACAAAATTATGGTGCCGGTAAGGGAATATCGTAAGTTTACGGTTTGCTTGTTGCCGGTATAATCTCGTGGACGGCGTCCAGGACCATTTGCGGTTTGATGGCTTTCATGCACCAGCCTTCGTTCTTACACCACATCCCCTCGAAGGTGGTAAACATATACAAGCAGGGGCTACAGGGATAATCGAGGTAAATATTTCTAATGCTATCTGTTCTGGGCGCATAAAAATCCGGCCGACCCGGGCCCCACAGGGAAACCGTGGGTACCCCCACGGTGGCCGCCAGGTGCATCGGGCCGGAATCAGTGGTAACAAAGCCATTAAAAAAGGAAAGACCCGCAATAAACTCCATCAGCGACCAGCGGCCGGCGGTATTAATGATACGACTGTTGATATTTTCCGGCAGCATCCCGACCAGCGAGGATACATAAGCTGATTCCCCGGCAGAACCGGTCAAAACAACAACCATCTCGCTATGCTGCTGCAGCAAAATTTCAATTAATTCCTTCCAATATTCCAACGGCCAACGCCGGGCCAGACATAATTCACCGGCGTTGATATTTATTCCCAGGGTAAGTATCTCAGGCGACCAATGGTATTTTTCAAGCAATGCCTGGGCTTTTAGCCGAATAGCGGTGTCCACTTCCATTTTACTTAAACGGTAGTCTTCTATTTCCACATTGAGCTGCCGGGCGGCATGTTTATATACCTCGGTTATGTGCCGAAAATAGTTGAAATAAATCGGATGGGTAATCAGACTATATCGCCAGAAATCATTGAGATGAAAACCTATCCGAATGGCGGCCCGGCTGGCAAAGGACAGCAAGGTAGAAAATTTGCTGAAGAATTCCAGGTCAATAATCGCTTCCAGATGTTTAGTATGCAGTATGACTATAGTACGCAATACATCCCAAGCAAATCGCAGCGGACGATCGGTGCGGATAATCAGCAATTCGTCACAAATGTTCATCCGCCGGACCAGGTCTTCATTGGTTTTGAAGGTTACAAATACCAGTCGGCCCTGAGGGTATTGCCGACGTATGGCCCGCAGCAGCGGACCGGCCTGGATGATACTGCCGATTCCGAAAAATTTGAGAACCCCCAGCTCGCCCCGACCGGTTATAACCCGGCGACGCGATCCCAAAACCTTCCGCGCCGCGACACTAAATAAGCCTAATATAAAACATAGCGGCAGTCCCACCCAATGATCCACCCAGCGCATAAGCTTCATCTGCACGGGATTAGTCTCCGGTGTTTAATGCCGCAGCTATGATACTGTCCGAATGGCGAAATTTGATCTCTAAAATATTGCCGAAAGTAAATACTATGGTGATAATGAAAATTGGAACGATCGGCTGAAGATAACGGGTGCAGGTGCCGATTAAAGAGCTGCCCAAAACGTAAATGGCGGCGAAAATAATAAGGGCTTTTATTAACCCAGGTATTTGTTTTCTTTTGTTCCATAAGGGAAAACCGCACAAAACCAAACACGTTAGTAAAATAGCATTGGGAACCATATAAAAAAGAGTGTGCGGCCTTTGGTATTTGTAACTCCAGGGATACTCAAACCACATCCGACCCAGATTCGCCAGCCAATTGTAAAGGTATTTCCCCGGGTGTCGCCGGATATTTTCCAACGCCGCTTTTTTAAAAGCGGCGTCACTGTCCACGTAATTAAGCTGGGCCAGCCGCTGGTAAAGCTCGTGATGCCGATGCCAGCTTTCACTGTGTAATACCTTCTCCGTGCCTTCCCAGTCGCCGTATTCCTGCGGGTAGGGCGTGGTCATGCCATAAAGAGCCTGACCGCCGGAGTTGGCCCAGTAAAAATACCGGCCCGTCAGGCGATAAGTATAATAAAGGTAAGGTAAGCAGAATACCAGCGCCAGCAAACATATAGGAAAGGTTCTTCTGCCGGTGAAACTCCATTTTAAGCTCAGCCCCGACAGAACCAGACCCGCGAGGATTACATATCCGAAAAATACCCTGGTCAAGGCTAGATATCCCAGGGCAACTGCGGCAAGAACCATATAACCTAAGGATTTACTTTTCAAACATTTCACCATAAAGAACACGCCCCCCGCCGTCAGAAAAACCGCCAGCGGCTCCGTCAGCAGTGCCGGCAAATGGGGGTATAAAGGAAGGTAAGCCGCTAAAAGATATGCTCCCCAAAGAGAAAGCTTTTCAGAGACAAAATAACGGAGCGTCAAAAAAACCAAATAACAAGCCAGGAAGAGGAATAGTCCATTGAGCAATTTAACTGCAATCATCGGAATGCCCATAAGCATAAAAGCGGCTAATAACAGAGGATATCCCGGTCCGCCCCATAACAAAAGGGTATCCCGCGGGGCGTAAAAGCCTTGTGTCAGATTCTGGGCATAATACAGGTATCTGGCTTCATCGGGGAATGATATATATTTATCACAGATGAGAATAAGCAGCACAAAAAAGACGAGGATCGGCCATAAATATAAACTTCTTATTTTCAAAGCTCAAAGCCTCTCCCATCGTCAAGGGATTTCTGGGCCTTATTTGCCATCCTTTCGCTTAATGGTTTATCATGATTGCCCAGCGAAAATTCTGCCTTCCTGCCTGGCCAGCTCATATTGTTCGGGCAGGTGTTTTTTTACCAGCCCGATCAGCTCCTTATCCGAGATCGCCGTTGTGCGTTTCTCCACCTCGTACTGATCATTCACCCAACGCATGATCTTGGCCATCTTGGTTTTCTTGATGCGGTTACTGTCATGCAGGCCCAGGTAGCTATTCACCCACAGATATACGCCATCGGAGCCGGATTTGTCGGTCAGAACCACCTGGGGCGGCCGTTTCAGCAGCTTGGTGGTATCAAAAATGTTATAGATTCGTTCATCGTGTGCCAGTCCGTCAGCATGAATGCCCGCCCGCGTTTTGATAAAATCATCGCCTACCAGGGGGGCCCGGGCGGGGACCTCCGTGCCGATACTGCGATAATAATTGGCGATTTCGGTAATTACCCGCGTATCAATATCGCATAAATCACGCTTGATACCAATGTATTCGATAATCGCCCCTTCAATGGGCGGATTACCCGTCCGCTCGCCAATGCCCAGCAGGGTGCCGTTGAGGGCATTGCAGCCGTATAACCAGGCTGTCGTGCCGTTAATCAACACCTTGTGAAAATCGTTGTGACCATGCCATTCGAGCCTTTCCGAGGGGACGCCCGCTTCGTGAATCATGGTGAGCACGAGTTTCGGCACGCTGCGCGGCAGGGTCGCTGACGGATAAGATAAGCCAAAACCCATGGTGTCGCATAATCTGACTTTAACCTTCAAAGAGTCATCCGCCTCCTCCGAAATCCGCATCAACTCCTGCACGTATGGAATCACAAAACCCTCAATGTCGGCACGGGTGATGTCTTCCAGATGACAACGGGGCTGAATCCCCAGGGAAATGGCCTCTTTGGCCAAACCGACATATTTGTCAAAGGCCTTTTTCCGGTCCATTTTCAATTTTTTGAAGATATGGTAATCACTGCACGAAGTTAACATGCCGGTTTCCCTCAGGCCCATCGATTTCGCCAGATGCAAATCAGCGGCGTCGGCCCGAATCCACCCGGTTATTTCCGGATAGCGGCGGCCCAGTTGCTGGCATTTCTCCAGCGCCTCACGATCACGGGCACTATAGAGGAAATATTCCGTCTGGCGAATCACTCCGTTAGGCCCGCTCAGGCGCGAGAGAAGATCATATAATTTGACAATCTGTTCCACCGTGTAGGGCGGACGAGCCTGCTGGCCATCACGAAAGGTGGTATCCGTAATATGAATATCCCGCTTCCGCAGGTCGGAAGGATTAATAGTAATCTTTTGCCCATTAAGCTGCTCGGAGATGGGACCGTCAAAAACTATGTGGGGCGGAGTTACATGAGGAAAGTGATCCGTAAATAAATTCGGCTCGGCCACTTCTTTCAAATGCATTTTTTTCATTTTTTCCTCTCCAGGTTTTCCTGAAAATTATTAGCGGTAACATTCCCGGCGCCGGGGGATGATATTTCTCCTAAATCCATTATTTTAAGGATTTTTTCCGAAGTTGCAATATTTAATTAATCTTTTCGGGCAGCGAGTCTATCGTATTCGATTTCAAATAGCGCCCGGTGCCGGGCCTCTTCCTCCGCCAACGTTAAAAGGACTTCACGGAGTTCCGCCTCGTCTTTGACCAGCTCTGCCATACGTACGTAAAGGCGAAATGACACTTTCTCCCGGAGAATCGCCCAGGTAAGGGCGTTACGATATTCCTCCTGCAAATCCGGTTCAGGTGGAAACATAAAATCCGTGTCATTAAGGTCAACCTTAGCCAGCTCAGTTTTAACGGTTTTGCCAAGTTTGAGCAACTCCAGCTCCAGGCGGGATTTGTGCTTGGTCTCCTCCTGAACCAGCCGACCAAAGATATTACGCACCGCGGGCGTCTCAATTTGACCGGCGATCTCGGTATAAAACCGAATCGACTCCGTCTCCCGTGAGATGGCGTATTCCAAGATATCATATATAGAATTAAAGTTTTCCATCTGTTTCATTCGTAAGCGGCGTAAGCAGCAGTTGTACTTGCCGGAGAATTTCCTCAAAATGGCCAATAGCGTTATCCAATTCCCAGTAAATAACCGCACCAAACCAGGTCGAAACCACCAGCTTGGCCAGATGCTGCGGATTCAAGTCTTTTCTGACCAGATTTGCCGATTGTCCCTCAGCCAGCAGCTTAGTCCAGAAGTCCATGAGCCAGTTTATCATATCCCTGACGAGCTCCGCCGCGGCTCCCTCCTGATGGGCGGTCTCCTGGGCTAATTTCACCAGCAGTAAATCATTGGGCCATTGACCGGATTCATTCATCGCCACTATCCGTGTAAACATATCCACAACCCGTTCGCCGGGATCAGCCAAGTCCTCAATCGGCTGGATAATCCGCAATTGATATTCCGCCCGCATTGCTTCCAGGACGGCTAAAACCAAATCCTCCTTGCTCTTGAAGTGATGATAAAACGCCCCCTTGCTGACGGCGACCGCTTGCAGGATATCCTGAGTGCTGGTATGATAATAACCATGAATGGCAAAAAGCCTAGCCGCCGTTCGTAATATGTCCTCCCGGGTTCGCTGCCCGCGGGTTCCCTTGGCCATAACGGGACTCTCCATTTGATAGCCGACCGACAATTGCCGGTAAATTATGCTTTAAGAGTAATGATTAATCGATAGATAACTGATTTAGATTAACGGCTGACAGTCCGGATGTCAAGGCAGCTTTGGAAGACGAAGGGTATAAAAAAACCGCTGATTACAAACAGCGGTTTAATATAAGCGCATTTAATAAAATGGTTTATGAAAGGTGCAGTTTTCCCGGCAAACCCAGCGGCAATAGTTACTTGTGTATGGTCTGACCAATAGCCTCCCGGGCCTGGCAGGCATAGAAAAGGGCTAAATCATGGGCATGTTCGATGCGCCGGGCTGCCTGGTCAAAGTCTGTTATTCGGGCGGTTTTATCCCTATCACAAAGGTTGCTTAGCCGAAGCTCACCCGGGGCTAAAAACAGCAGCATGGCTACCGCACCAGCGAAAAATGATAATAATATTCGCAGCATCAGCCACCTCCTTGGTTTATTAATGGTTAATAACAGCCCACCTTCCTGGCAGGGGGACTGATATTTAAGGATAATATTAAAAACCACCCCAGGCAAACCATCCCGCGCAATACCATATCAATATCCCCCGTCCTGGATTAGGATTATGACAAATATAACGCTTTTTACAATTTTGACTTTTATTAATAGCTATGTTTGACGAATATACCCTTGACGAAACCAGTTAAATGTCTATATATTTTAAATTGACCTGTAAAACAGTGAATTTAAAAAAACAGGCTGATATAGCAGAGGCATGATTTTCATAAGATATTATCGTACAATAGTTTATATTTCCAAAAGGCGGCAAGCGTTTACCACTGACAACCATGGATTGTCCCGCTTAAAGATGAAGGTTAATTCAGCGGTTTTTTACAAGGGTTGCCAGGTATAAACGAGCCGTTTTTTTAGGACCAAAATATTAATGATAAAAATTACCCTACCGGACGGCACAGTTCTACAATTTAAGGAAGTAGTTACGCCCCGGATGATATCAGAAAAGATCGGTCCCCGTCTGGCAAAAGAGGCATTGGCGGCCCATATCAATGGCCGACTAACCGATATCAGTGCGGTAATCGACAAGGACGCCCAGGTTGATATCGTCACGGCCAAGAATGATCCCCAGGAGAGTTTGGAGTTGATACGCCATAGCTGCGCCCATGTGATGGCGGACGCGATATGCCGACTGTTTCCCCAGGCCAAACTGGTTTACGGACCAACGGTGGAAAACGGCTTTTATTATGATATAGATTTGGATCGGCCGATTACCCCGGACGATTTCTCTGCGATCGAAGAGGAGATGCGGAAAATCATCGCCGCGGATCAGCCGTTCGTTCGCTATGAGATGACCCGCGAGCAGGCGATGGCCAAATTACAGCAGGAAGGCAACCGCTATAAAATTGAAAATGCCCAAAGGGCCAAAGGCGATACCCTTAGCTTCTACACCATCGGCCAACCCGGCGACGGGGTGTTCGAGGACCTTTGTCTGGGACCTCATGTCGGCAGTACCGGCAAAATCCCTGCTTTTAAGCTGATGAGCGTAGCAGGGGCATATTTCCACGGCGACGCCCGGGAAAAGATGCTTCAGCGGATATACGGCACCGCTTTTGCTGATGATAAACAGTTGAAAGAGTATCTGGATCGCCTGGAGGAAGCCAAAAGAAGAGATCATCGACTGCTGGGCAGACAACTAGACTTGTTCAGCTTCCATGACGAAGGTCCGGGGTTTCCTTTTCTCCATCCCAAAGGCATGATAATCTGGAACGAAATGCTCAAATACTGGCACGAACTGCATGACGCCGCCGGCTATCAGGAGATACGCACGCCGGTTATCCTGAACGAGAGCCTCTGGCACCAGAGCGGGCACTGGGATAATTACCGGGAAAATATGTATTTCAGCCAAATAGACGAGATAAATTACGCCATCAAGCCGATGAACTGCCCCGGCGGCTGCTTAGTCTATAAGACCCGCAAACACTCCTACCGCGAACTGCCCATCCGCATGGCGGAACTGGGCATGGTACACCGGCGAGAGGCCAGCGGAGTAATGCACGGCTTGCTGCGGGTACGTCAATTTACCCAGGATGACGCCCATGTATATTGCACGACCGAACAGATCGAAGAGGAAGTTATCGCCATAATAAAACTCATCTTCGAGACGTATCGCACCTTCGGTATGACCGACTGGCATCTGGAGCTATCGACTATGCCGGAAAAACATATCGGGTCGGTGGAAATCTGGGACAAAGCGACCGACGCCCTAAAGGGCGCCCTGCAAACGATGAAGGTGCATTACGCTCTAAATCCGGGCGATGGCGCTTTTTACGGACCCAAGATTGATTTTCATGTCAGCGATTGTCTGCAGCGGTCCTGGCAATTGGGCACGATTCAACTGGATTTTTCCATGCCGGAACGGTTTGATCTGACCTATACCGACCGGGAAAACCGGGAACAACGGCCGGTAATGATTCACCGGGCGGTCCTGGGAGCCATGGAGCGGTTTCTGGGGATCATGATTGAACACTACGGCGGGGCCTTCCCCCTGTGGCTGGCACCGGAGCAAGTGCGGGTGATGCCCATCAGTGAAAAGACCAATGATTATGGCGATAAAGTGTGGGCACGGTTACAACAGGTAAAATTACGTTGTGGTATTGATCGGGCAGATGATAAAATCAACGCTAAGATCAAACGAGCCCACGAGGAAAAAATACCCTATATGCTGATCCTGGGACCGAAGGAAGCGCAAACCGACTGTGTCACCGCCCGAATCCGCGGCCAGGAGCGGCAGAAAACCATGACCATCGATGATTTCATCGAACGGGTCGCTCAAGAACACCAAAGCCGATCTCTTACTTTGGGCCTGGAATAGCCGATTATCCTAGGTATATGATACCGTGATACGCTGTTTACGGAAGCCGATAAAATCATATTATTATCAGGTAAAACAGAAAGGAAGGTGATTGTTCATAGCTAATAAAGGCTTAAGGAAAAATGAGCAGATCCGCGTGCCCCAGGTACGTCTAATCAACGAAGAGAATGTACAGGTGGGAGTGGTTAACACTTTTGAGGCGCTAACCATGGCACGGGAAGTAGGAGCCGATTTAGTCGAGGTCTCCCCGCTGGATAATCCGCCCGTATGCCGGATTATGGATTTTGGCAAGTGGATGTATAACCAGAAGAAAAAGAGCCACAAAGCCAAGGCAAAACAGCACAATGTCGTAATGAAGGAGGTTCGGATTCGGCCGAAAACCGAATCGCACGACCAGATCGTCAAGATGAAAAAAGCCCGCGAGTTTCTGGAAAAAGGCTGCAAGGTCCAGTTTACCATGCTCTTTCGCGGCCGGGAAATGGTCCACATGGATAAAGCCCTGGAAATGCTGTCCGGGATCGCCCAACAACTGGAGGACATGGGCAAAATCGAGACGCCACCTCGGCGCATGGGCCGAAAAATGACCTTAATCATGGCTCCCAGCCTGGTAAAATAACCCAACCTTGCCCCGCGGTAACCATTTATTACGATGTTTTGAAACAAGGGTTAATCGCGGCATCGTAACCGCTTCGACCTACTTCGACCCGCCGCGACGGACGTGTGCACGGCAGGCGATAGGCAGTAGGAATAATCACCTTTTTTCTTTATTGTTACCCAGAGCACAGCCTAAACCGAGCAAAGTGCAGCATAATGGAGTGGGCATGATGGTACCGTTTCTTGAGTATCCCTATTTTATATAACCAGTAACGGAACAGAGACTATGGATGGTCAGACAAGTCTAAGAAAAAAACAAATTGATGGTGATACAAACAGTAATAGTGAGGCGGGCGCCGAAGGAAGCCTGACGGTGCTGGTCCTGCGGGGCGGCCCCGGTGCGGAGCGGGAGGTTTCCTTGGCCAGCGGCAAAAATGTCTGCCAGGCCCTGCGGCAGGGCGGGCATCGGGTGATGGAAGCGGATATCTTGCCGGAGGATTTAACCGCACTGGATAGCGGCGACTATGATGTGGTATTTCCCGTGCTGCACGGCACCTTCGGCGAAGACGGCCAATTGCAGGAGATAATGGAAGAGCGGGGCATCGATTATGTGGGCAGCGACGCCGCCAGCTCCCGCCTGGCGATGGATAAATATCAGGCGAAGCAGGCCTTTCAACGGGCGGGACTTGCCACACCGGGGGCGGCACTGATAAAAACCAACGAAAAATCAGTCGGCAAGATAATCGAGCGGGTCGGTCTGCCGTGCGTCGTCAAACCAAACTTTCAGGGCAGCAGTATCGGGGTGGTGATTGCCCGTGAAATGGACACCGCGAAAAAGGCAGCGACCGAAACACTCAAAAATTACGGCGACTGTCTGGTGGAGGAATATGTAAAAGGGATGGAGCTGACCGTGGGGATAATCGGGACCCAGGCGCTGCCGGTACTGGAAGTCCGGCCGGCGAAGGGATTTTACGACTACCAGGCGAAGTATATCGCCGACGATACGGAATATATCTTCGATATCGGTATGGAGGCGAATCGGCTGAATAAGATAGGGCAGGCAGCTTTTAAGGCGTTTATTTCCCTCGGCTGCCGAGACCTGGGCCGGGTAGATTTGATCCTGGATGCGGCGGGACAGCCCCAGTTTCTGGAAGTCAATACGATACCGGGGTTTACGGAGCATTCCCTGGTACCGAAAGCGGCCCGGCGGGCAGGAAAAACTATGTCGCAAATCTGCGATCAGATTGTACGTTTAGCGTATAATCGGTCGATATGTAAAATATGACGCGAAAAAAAACGAAACCATCGATAAGTGGTAAAAAGAAATCGGGCATATTGATAAGCCGAATATTCCAACTGATATCGCCCGCGCAGTGGGCATATCTGGCCAAGCGACTGGGCCTGCTGATGCTGATAGGCGGGGTGCTGGCGGGCTTAGGGGTGGGATTTCACTATCTGGAAGGTTATGTAATCGAAATATCACAGCAGCGCAAGGTGCCGTTGTCGATAATACTGGTTAATCCGCCGGCGTGGGTCAGTGGGCAATTGCGGGAGGAAATATGCCTGTCGAGCGGGGTCAAGAGCGATGATCCACTGCTGGATAAGGATTTGACGGCAAAATGGGCGGCTAACCTGGCGGGCAATCCCTGGGTAAGCCAAATCAACAAAGTTCAAAAGCACTACGACGGCCGAGTGGAGATAGACTGCGAGCTGCGCCGGCCGATTGCCCGCGTGGTAAAATCAGGCAAAGAATATTACCTGGACCAAGAGGGAGTGGTACTGCCCAAAGTACACCTGGACGATTCCGCAGGACACCTGGTAGAACTAATAGGTGACGTGATGGCATTACCCAAGCCGGGAGAAGCGATAACTTCACCACCGCTGCTGGCGGGAATCCAGGTGCTGGCGATGATCCGGGAGGTGGATGAGCAACTGCCGATGAAAGATAGGCTCTGGGCCCAGTTGGCTCGGCTGGATGTCAGCAATTACGAAGGCAGATTAAATCAGGCGGAATCACATCTGACACTCTATACCCAAAATAATACCCGAGTATATTGGGGAGCGGCGGTGGGCAGGTCGCTGCCGTATTATGAGGCGCCGGCGAAATATAAGCTGGCGGCCCTCTACCGGGCGTATAAGCAGTACGGCACTCTGGATGCCTATAGTCACGTGGAGCTGCGGGACCTGCGGAAAGAAAAGTCCGACCCGCTCAAACAGCAGGGGTAGCAACAAGGGTTTTTTCCTCGGCAGGGCGGGTCTTCCAGCGGCGATGCACCCACCAGTACTGCTGCGGCTCCTGACGGATAAACTGCTCAATGGCGGCAGTGTACTGGGCGGTGATCCAGTAAAGGGGGTCGTCTTTGTCCTGCCAGTCCCGCGGCTGAATAATCCGGGTCAAGCCGATCTTGAATTTAAATTGGTCATCAACGCGGCGGCAGTAACCGACAATGATGGGCAGGTTATATTGCATGGCGAGCAGGCCGATGCTTTTGTAGGTGCTGGCCTTCCGCCCGAAGAAATCGACAAAAATCCCTTTTCGGCCGGCGTTCTGGTCGGCAATGAAACTTAAAGTTGCGCCGCCGGCTAAAAGATTTAACATGTTTTCCGTGGCATTATTTTTGTAGATGATGTGATGATTGGGCGGCTGGGAGTTGATATAAAGATATTCACCAAGGTAGGGATTATCAATGGGACGGGCAATGCTGTATCCCTCCAGTCCGAAGGTGGCCAGGGCGTGGCCCAGGACCAGGAAATTACCGTAATGGCCGCCAACTAAAATCACGCCGCGACCCTGCAATATCAAGCGCAGGGCGGCAGACAGGTCGCCCAGCTCAATGTAACGCCGCCAGGTCGATCGGCGAATCAGCCGAGTGGTGTGAAAGACATCAAAGGCGAGCATTACGATATGCTCAAAACTGCGGCGGGCGGTCTGCTCAATCCAGAGAGGATCCTTTTGGGGAAAGCTCAGTCGCAAATTCTCAATAGCCCGTTGTCGGCCCCGCGGGTAAATCTGATACAGGCAACTGCCTAAAAAACGGGCTAGGCGCACCGAAGTATTGACATCGAGCATCGCAAAGAAAATCGCTATCATCCGCACAAGCAGGTAAAGCAGGTAATCCAGGGCAGGATGGGGCTTTTTGCGATTTTTCTTTTTTTGGTTTTTTTTCACCATTTTTATGTTACAAGAGAGTAATAAGGAATTTTGTAACCTTCCATTTTAACGATAGATATACTAATGTCAATCATCGACTAGGCACGGCTGACACAGTGGCGGGACGGCAGATTCATGATTAATTATGGAGTCATTTTGCAATGATAAGGAGAATACTGATATATGAAAAGTTACCGGAAAGAATTGTGGTTGGAGATCGAAAAAAGACGGCAACTGGTAAATATTACCGGCCAGGTGGAAGACTGTCTTCGCGAGAGCGGGATTAAGGAAGGCCTTTTACTCTGTAACGCGATGCATATCACGGCGAGTGTCTTCATTAACGATGATGAGCCGGGCCTACATCAGGATTTTGAGAATTGGCTGGAACAACTGGCGCCGGAGAAACCTTATTCGCGCTATCGCCATAACGGTAGCGAGGATAACGCGGACGCCCATCTGAAGCGGACGATTATGGGCCGGGAAGTATTGGTAGCGGTCAGCGGCGGCCAACTGGATTTCGGACCGTGGGAGCAGATATTTTACGGGGAGTTCGACGGGAAAAGGCGAAAAAGAGTTCTGGTAAAAATAATCGGGGAATAAATTTGTATCAGCCGGTCAGGCATTTACCGGTTTTGCAGATAATCTTCCAGCGTTTTTTGCCAGGAGCGAACCGGCCAGGAGAGTTTTAGCAGGGTGGTAGAACAGTCCAGTACAGAATAGGCCGGCCGTTTCGCCGGTCGGGGAAACTCGCTGGTGGGACAGGGGGTAATATGGCATTTCAGGCGAGCCAATTCCACGATTTTGCAGGCCAGGTCGAACCAGGTGCAGACGGGACCATTGCAAAAGTGATAAATTCCCTGGGCATTCTGCTCGGCTAAGTCGGCCAGGCAGCGGGCCAGGTCGGGGGCGTAAGTGGGACAGCCGAACTGATCGTTGACGACTTTTAAAACGTCTTTCTGCCGGGCGAGAGCGAGAATAGTATCCACGAAATTTTTACCACCTTTACCAAACAGCCAGGCGGTACGAACCATCAGCCATCGTCCGCCGACGGATTGCAGGGCTTTTTCGCCGGCGAGCTTGCTGCGGCCGTAGGCACTCTGCGGGTCAGGCGGATCGTTCGGCTGGTAGGGCGAGTGGGCGCGACCATCGAAAACGTAATCCGTGCTGATGTGGACCAGGAGGCATTGCAATTTATGACAGGCGCGAGCAAGGTTCTCAACGCCGCGGCCGTTAACGGCAAGGGCCTGGGCCTCATGCTCCTCCGCACCGTCAACATCGGTAAAGCCGGAACAGTTAAAAACGATACGGGGCCGGCTGCCCTCAAGCAGTTTTTCCACAGCGGAGTTGTCGGTGATGTCCAGGCGGAGCTGATCGCTTTTACAGTTGAGCCATTCCGTCTGCAGGGGTGGCAGGTCGCGAGATTGCAAAAGGCTCACTAAGGCACTGCCCAAAATACCGGAAGCGCCGATTACCAGGATGTTTGTGGGATGGTTCGACATTAGTCTGTCAATTTTCGGCAGCCGTATTGTTTCTCGTAATAAGTCAGGTATTCGCCGGTCTTGATGGCGGACCACCAGGGTTTGTGGCTGATATACCATTCGACGGTCTGGCGGAGGCCATCGGCGAAATCGACCTGCGGCTGCCAGCCAAGCTGCTGTTTAATCTTGCCGGCGTCGATGGCATAGCGACGGTCATGGCCGGGACGATCTTTGACGTATTCGATGTAGGAATCATCCTTGCCCAGATGCCGGATAATCATTTGGGTAATGTCAATGTTGTATTGCTCGTTTTCCGAGCCGATATTATACACTTCGCCGTCCCGACCGTGTTCAATCACCGCCAAGATGGCGCGGCAGTGGTCGTCAACGTGAATCCAGTCGCGGACCTGTCGGCCGTCGCCATAAACCGGGACCTTTTTGTTCTCCAACAAATTGGTGACGAATAAGGGAATAAGTTTTTCGGGAAACTGATAAGGACCGTAATTGTTGGAGCAGCGGGTGATAACCACCGGAAAGGTGAAGGTATGATGGTAGGCCAACATCAGCAGGTCAGCAGCCGTCTTGGAAGCGCTGTAAGGACTGTTGGGACTGATGGGAGTTGACTCGGTGAACAGGCCGGTCTTGCCTAAAGAGCCGTAAACCTCGTCGGTGGAGATCTGGACAAATCTTTTGACCTTGTGGGCCAGGGCGGCATCCGCCAATACCCGCGTGCCCTCGATATTGGTGCGAATGAAATCAGCGGCGGAGAGGATACTGCGGTCAACATGGCTTTCCGCGGCGAAATTAACCACAATATCGACGCCATTCATGGCCTTATCCACCGCGGAACCGTCGCAGATGTCGTTTTTGATAAATTGCAGCCGGCGAGTCGCGGTTAGATCGGAGAGATTGGCCAGGTTGCCGGCGTAGGTAAGTGCGTCATAGGCGATCACCCGCCAGTCGGTCCGGGACAGAATCATTCTAACAAAGTTTGAGCCGATAAAACCGGCGGCGCCCGTTACCAGGATATTTGTCATTTTGCCCTAAGCCTTTTTGATAATTAGTGGTAGATAGTTGTGCGAGCGGTTGCCCGGTTATTTAGTCAAGGTTATTGGCTCCGTCCTGAGCTACCATCAAGCTGGCCCGGTGCAGCGATTCGATAGTGCCGGCGTCGGTCCACCAGCCCTGAAGAATCTCGCTGGTCATGGTACCCTGTTTGATATAGATATTATTGACGTCGGTGATCTCCAGCTCACCCCGGCCGGAGGGCTGCAATTGGCCGATCATGTCGAAAACCTGGCCGTCATACATATATATACCGGTAACCGCGTAGTTGCTTTTGGGCTGCTGGGGTTTTTCCTCGATGCCAAGTACAATTCCTCTTTCGTCCACTTCCGCGACGCCAAACCGCTGGGGGTCGGGCACCTCTTTGAGCAGGATTTTGGCCCCTTTTCGCTGGGTGTAGAAATTGGCCACCGCCTTTTTGATATTGGACTGGATAATGTTGTCACCCAGCACGACCACGATTTTGTCCCCGTCGGCAAAATCCCTGGTCAGGTCGAGGGCGGCGGCAATTCCGCCGGCACCCTCCTGGTAGGTGTAATGCAGCTCTTCCAGGTCGAACTCCTTGCCGTTGCCGAGCAGCTCCAGAAAATCGCCCGCTTTATTGCCGCCGGTGACGATCATGATATCCTCGATGCCGGCGTTGACCAGGCACTGAATCGGATAATAGATCATAGGCTTATCATAAACGGGCAGTAAGTGCTTGTTGGTTACCCGCGTCAAGGGTGAAAGCCGAGTACCAAAACCGCCAGCTAATATAATACCTTTCATATTGCCTCTCCTGCCGGGGTAAAATAAATTTTATCTTTGTTTACCGGCATATTGCTTTTGCCCAGCTACATATTTTTATAATGCGGACCGCCGCCGCCTTCCGGAGCGTGCCAGCGGAGATTGTCATAAGGACATTTATTCTGGCAGGTCTTGCAATGGACACAATTTGAAGGATTGGCCGACTTCATTTCGTCGTGGATAAGCTCATATACGCCGGCAGGACAGAAGACGATGCAGGGCCGGCCGTAGCCGTTGCAAAGATCGCCATAGGTGTTACGGCATTCGTTTTGACATATCGACGGATCGAGAACCTCGCAATGGCAAGGCTGTTCCTCGCGATGTTCCACGTGGGCCATCGCAGTTAAGATGTCCTTTTCGAAAGGCTCATCATAGCGATACTTATAGCGGGCAGTAGTCATGGCCTGATAATCTTTTTCCACGGTAAAACGCGGCAGCAAACCACCCAAACACGAGAGCGGCAGCCCGGCGGTTGTACCCAGTTTGGCTACTGTCTGGCGGAAATTACGGGCGGAATACATCTCTCGATTGACCGACGAGGCTTCCAGAATACTGGTGTACCGGGCGGCACACTCGGCGGGATTTTCGATGCTTTGGGCCACCGCCTGACCGGCGGCGATGCCGGAGGCAATGGCGTTATGCAGTCCCTTGATCTTGAGCATATTGACAAATCCGGCGCTGTCACCGATGATCAGGACGTTGTTCCTGCCGATGGTATGGTTGTGGGCGTCACGGGGGATGGCATAATAACCGCCTTCGGGAATGGTTTTGGCGCCCGCTTCCATCAGCTTGCCGCCGGCGATAAACTGGTTGACGAACCGATGCTCCTTGAAGCGATAAAGCGCTTCTTCCGGATTGAAATCGCAGTATTTCCAGTCGGCTCCGACAATCATACCCACCGCGATCTGATTGTCGCCGAAGGAATACATAAATCCGCCGCCAAACATGTTCGGCCCGATAAGAGGGGACCAGATGGGAAATCCCATGGCGTGAACGACGCGTTGGTCGCCAAATTGCCGGTATTGTTTGTCAGATACCTGGATCAACTCCTTGATGCCGACAGAAATTTGCTTAGGAGAGAGCCGCGTCAAGCCGGCCCGGCGGACAAAACTTTCAGTCACCAGACCATCACAGCCCTCCGCGAGGATAATCACATCGGCGCTGATGGTCTCGCCGGGAACGAAATTGATCTGCGGCTGGACTTCTTTGTCGAGGCCCTGATCCTTCATTTTTACGCCGACCGCCAGGCTGTCGCCGTCGGCCATTACGATATCTTCCGCGGCAAAGCCATGCAAAACTTCCACCTTCAGACTGCTGGCAATCCGCGCCAGCCAGTTGGTCAATTTGCTGACAGAAACGATATAATCCCCGCGGTGGATCATCTGCCCGAAACCGAGTCCGAGCAGCTTGGCTATCTTGATGGCCGGCATCATACTCAAGGTCATCGATTTATTGGGCAGGAAAAGAACGTTTTCCTGCTCAACCTTGCGAGAGAGCACCTCTTTGGCCTGGTCGCTTTCCCGCCATTCGGGCTGAACCGCGTCGAGAAGCTGCTGGAGCGAGTCAACTTCCAAAACGGCGCCGGAAAGATTGTGGTTGCCGGGTTTGGCAGCTTTATCGAGGACGCAGACATCGAGATCGGGCTTGCGGCTTTTAAGGGTAATGGCGGCGGCCAGTCCCGCAGGACCAGCACCTACAATCAAAACGGATGCCCGGGAATAATTATGGTTATGGTTGGATGCGTTCACGGTTATCTCCGAAAAATTCGACGAGTTGCGGGATAATATCCTCAACATTACCCACCAGGTAATAATCACACTGCTTGAAGATGGGAGCGTGAGGATCGTTATTAATGGCGAAAATGGAGCGGCTGTTGGCCACGCCGATCATGTGTTGAATCGCGCCGGAAATACCCATTGCCAGATAAATGTTCGGTCCGACAGCGGTACCGGTCTGCCCGACCTGATGCACCCGTTCGACAAATCCCTGCTCCACCGCCGCTCGGGAAGCGCCGCGTTCGACCGGTGTATTCAAATGGGTGCTGACGGCGGTACATAACTGGGAAAGCAGCCGATGGTAGTTTTCCTTGCTTTGCAGACCGCGGCCGCCGGAAATGATTATTTCCGCTTCCTCAAAATTGACCTGGCCGTGAGCCTGCTCAGTGCGAATAATGTTAAAACTGAGGTCGCTTTCGTTTAGCTTGACTTCCTGGGGGATGATTTTTCCTTGGCGGGACTTATTCGGCGGCAGTCGTTTCATAACGCCCGGCCGGGCGGTGGCCATCTGGCATTTGGAATCCTTAGTGCAAATGGTGGCCATTACATTGCCGCCCAGGGCGGGGCGGGTCTGCATTAAGACAGCGATCTCACCTTTGCGGGAGCTGTCCCGAATGTCCAGCGAGGTACAGTCAGCGGTTAATCCACAGCCCAACCGATATGAAATCATCGGGGCTAGTGACCGGCCCTGGGGGGTAGCGGCGTAAAGCACTATCTGCGGCCAATATCGCCCGATCGTCTCGGCAATTACCTTGCGATAGGCGGCTGGATCAAACTCCTCCAGCAAAGCATGATCCATGGTATATATGTTATCGGCGCCGGCGGCAATTAATGAATCGCACAACGGCTGAAGATTCTTACCTGCCAGCGCTACGCCAACTTTAGTGTCCAATGAATCAGCCAACTCGCGGGCCTTACCAATAAGTTCATAAGTGGCATTATTAACCTTACCATCTCTGTGCTCAGCTACAACCCAGATCTCACCCTGGTAGGTCGGGGTACAATTCTGCATGCCGGCCAGCATCTCTTCCAAGGCCTTTTTGTTGATTTTTGTGTCGCTTTGGGCCAGGATTTTTTCTTTTACCTGCTCGTCCACGCCGGCGGGATCATTAATCCCAAGAGGTTCCAACTGTCGGGTAAGCTCAGCAAAGGCTTCGACTTCCTTTTGCATACCTTCAAAGCTACGGTCCAGTCTGCTGGCCCGCCTGTGTGGCAGGACATAGCGGGGTTTTTCCTGGTGCGACTGGTTTTCCATGCCGGCGGAGTTCTTGGAGCATTCAATAAGAGTTTGGGCAAATTGCCGCACATCCTTAATATGAACGCATTTGCGGCTGGTCTTATCCGGGGGAAATACGCGAATAACACGGGTTTTCGAGCCGCTGACACCAAAGGCGGTGGGTTTTACATCATTGGCACCCCAGGTGATAAGCTGGGTATTATTAGCCCGCCTGGTGCAGGAAACGGTGGCGAAAAGGGGAAACTCATACTTGGCTACGGTAATAATAGCGGGGATGCTGCGGGGGGTGATAGTCTGGCTGCCGCCGCTGATGATCCGGGTGATTTCCGGATGCTGGCTGGAAAACTGCGCCTTCGTAGCGTAGGCTACGCATGGAATTGATAATTCTTCTGCTACCTGAGCGGGCACCTGCGCAGTATCGCCGTCAACTGATTGCATACCGGAAATTATGAAATAATTATTTGTGCCATCCAGCAGGTCACGGACAATTTTTCTGATAGCATTAGCTAGTGGATTGGCGGTGGCCCAGGTGTCGGCTCCACCCAGTGCGCGGTCGGTAAGCAGCACCCCCAGGTCGGCGCCGCGACTGAGGCAATACCGCAGAACTTCATCCGCCATCGGCGGACCCATGGACAAGACAATAATTTTACCCTTCTCCGCCGGCTCAAGCTCTCTCATGTGGTGAGCGAAAGCCAAAGCCTGGGCGTCCAGCTCATTGATGACGCTGGCAAGTTTATTTCGCATCAAATTGCCGGTTTCCGGATCGAAGGCGTTATCGGTAATTTGGGTAACATCGGGAACTTGTTTAACCAGCACAATATAATGACTCATAGAATAACCTCAGGATTAACCAGACGAAAAACGAGAGTATAGTGATTTAACAACTTTTAGTAAAGGTCTTACATGACTATAATTAAGAACATCTTTTCGTTTTTTTGCCCCCTTTGATGTGGCAATATGATGTAATAATTTGTTATAAAATGAGTTATATAAACTATTGAATTTGTTAAGTTATAAAAGTCCCTGTACCTTTCCCGTATGGACATCAACATCGATTCGTCGATAAGCGGGATCTGAACCCGTTCCGGGCAAAAGCTTGATGTCTCCCGTCACGGGTACTATTAATCCCGCCCCTTTGTAAACCAGGAAATCCCGGATGGGTAGCTGCCAGCCGGTGGGTCTGCCTTTCAGGAGCGGATTGTGCGAAAGACTAAGTTGAGTTTTGACCATGCAGGTGCCCAACTGACTGATGGAGGGGTCCCGGTCAAATCGTTGCAGTTTGCCGCGTGACTCTTTGGTATAGCTTACCCCGCTGGCGCCGTAGATCTCCTTGGCTATCAGTTCGATTCGTTGACTCAGCGGCATATCCATATCGTAAAGAAAGCGAAACTGGTTGGTTTTTTGACAAGCCGCAGCGACCATTTCGGCAAGTTCCACCGCTCCGTCGCCGCCTTTTAACCAGTGCTGGGAAGCAACCGCGGCGGCGCCATTTTGCTCGGCGATTTTCTTTATCAGGGCAATCTCTGCGTCGCTATCGGTGTAAAATCGATTGACGCATACGATGGGGATAGTACCGCTTTTTTTGACGATTTCGATATGGGCCAGCAGATTCTGGCAGCCTTTTTCCAGTAAGCCGAGGTTTTCCCTGGAATAGGCTTCATCGAGGGGCATCCCCGGCATAACCTTTGGGCCGCCGCCGTGCATTTTTAAGGCTCGAACCGTCGCTACGATAACTACCGCGTCGGGCTTCATGCCGGAATAGCGGCATTTAAGGTTCCAGAACTTCTCGTAGCCGATGTCCGCACCAAAGCCGCTTTCTGTTATCACATAATCACAAAGCTTGGCGGCGATGCGGTCCGCGATTACCGAGCTTTGCCCGATAGCGATATTGGCGAACGGGCCGGCGTGCACCAGGATAGGCTGGCCTTCGATAGTCTGCATAAGATTGGGTTTAAAAGCCTCCACCAGCCAGGCGGTCATGGCCCCGTCCACCTCCAGATCGGCGGTGGTAACTTCCCCGCCGTTTTTATCGTAGGCCACCACCATTTTACTGACCCGCTGCCGCAGGTCCGCCAGATCATGGGCAATCGCCAGGATGGCCATCAGCTCACTGGAGACGGAGATCTGAAAGCCCGATTCCATTGGCAGGCCGTCCATTTTCCCCCCTTTGCCGATAGTGATATTCCGCAGCGCCTGGGCACAAAAGTCGATCGCCCATTTTATCTGCACCTGCGCCGGGTCGATATTCAACCGCCGCAGGTTCCGCTGGGCCAATTGGCCGTCGTCGTAGTTGGCCTCATGCTGCATTCGACTGGTCAGGGCGACCATCGCCAGGTTATGGGCGTTGGTTATGGAATCGATATCACCGGTCAGCCGAATGGAGAACTGCGTATGCGGTATGCATTGGGCCAATCCACCGCCCGCCGCGGAGCCTTTGATATTAAACGTCGGTCCGCCGCTGGGCTGGCGAATCGTGCCGATGACCTTTTTGCCGATCTTGCCCAGACCTTCCACCAGGCCCAGGGTGGTTGTTGTCTTGCCCTCGCCCAGTGGAGTAGGGGTTATCGCCGTTACATCGACATATTTACTATTATTAACATTTTTCAGCCGATCCAGTACCTGCTGATACTGGATTTTACCAACATATCGGCCCATAGGCAGTAGTTCATCGTCGCGCAGACCCAGCTCACCGGCAAGTCGGTCTATCAGCTTCATGTCTCTTTCCGCGATTTCGGCAATCTGCCAGTCCGCCAGAAGCGTAGGGTCTAATCGGCTCCGAGATGGTTGTTGGCTGTTGTTTTTGATGGAATTCTCCATGAATTCAGGGATTTTTCATTAGTCTGTATTCATTCTATCTTATTGTTAGTCAAGGTATAACATTGTATATATTCTCGGATAAAAATAAATACAGGAAATTGATAATAACTGTGACTTACAGCACAATTTCATCTTTTGTATTTCTGACAGTTTTGTGCCTTTTATAGCGATACTAACGCCGGAAACTGTAAAAAACTCTTTATATTCGTTGCAATAAGCAATTTTGTGTTTTTTGGAGCTTACATTTGTGTTATAATAATTAGGCGAAATCTATTTTAGGTTGAACCGCGAACGATTAAAACGCATCATAGCCAGTATATTTGCTCTAAGTAGTTAGTAATAAAGAGGATGAGAAAAATGGCTGATAATCCTGGACCTCGCCTTTTGGGTGTGTTTTTGTGGGGACTTATTTTTCTGTTCACAAAGTTAGTTGTCGGCACGGCTTATGGCGAGCCGATCCTGATAGTCAGCGACAGCAGCTACTCCAGCAATCCCTTCGGTTATTATCTCACTGAAATCCTTCTCAGCGAAGGGCTGGTCGAGTTCCAGCATACGGAGAAAGCCAACCTGATGGCTGAGGATGATCCCTTGGAATATCTGTCAAATTATCAGGTTGTCATCCTGGCCGAGATGTCATTGAATTCGACGGAGGAACAACTCCTGCGCGACTATGTTGACGACGGTGGTAACCTGATCGCTATGCGGCCGGATACGGATCTGGACGACCTTTTCGGAATCAGCTACAGCAGCACCCGAACAGAAGCACTGCAGCAGTTCTTTGCCTTTAATACCAGCAGCGGGCCAGGTTTCGGCATTGTGGATGAATCGCTCCAATATCACGGTGTCGCGGATAATTACACCCTTTCCGGTGCGACCAGCCTGGCTGATTTGTATAATGATATCAGCACCCCATCGAGCAATCCGGCGGTGGTTATTAATAATTACGGCAGCGGGCAGGCAGTGGCATTTACCTTCGACTTGGCCAAGAATATCGTCTTGATGCGACAGGGCAATCTTGCCTGGAAGAACATTGACGGTGACGGCACCGACCGCTATCGACCGTTTGACTTGTTCAAGAACGGAACCAGCGTTTATTTTTCTTACGATCGTATCACCATTCCCCAGGCGGATGAACAGCAGCGGTTCTTGGCTAATTTGATAATGTCGCTTTCGTCGGGTCCTCTGCCGCGGATGTGGTATCTTCCAGGTTTGCATAAAACTTTGGTAGTGCCCACGGGAGACGGGGAAGGCGAATATGGCGATGTTATCGAGCACCCCATGAACGATGTTGCCGGTTACGGCGGTCATTTTACCGCCTATCTGCGTGAAGCGGGTATAACCGGTACCAGCGTGGCCCAGGAGGCCAGTTGGCGGGCCGCCGGGCACGAGGTGGGAGTTCACTTCTACGGCACGGATTATACCAATTACTCAGTAATGAATTCCGGTTATGCCACCATTGTCAATGCCCTCAACAGTAAATTCGGCCATCTCTCCCGTACCTGTCGCAATCATGCCCTCAGTTGGACGGGCTGGTCGGACATGGCCGAGATCGAGCTAAACCACGGCACTCAGTTGGATACCAATTACTACTGGTCCGGTCAGATTCCCTACGGCTACAATGGTTATTATACCGGCAGCGGCTTGCCCCAGCGGTTCAGCGACGAAGCGGGTAATATCCTCGATATCTACCAGGCCCTTACCGAGTGGCCTGATGAGTGGTTCATCGGCAAGAGTCTGACCCTCGAGCAGGCTACTCAGATTGTCATCGATATGATTCAGTTGGCGGAAAACAATGGTTATTACTCGACATTTGTCATGAATTCCCATCCGCCGGGATATGATAAGCAGATTACTATATGCCACGATTGGTCCAACAACATTTGGGCCTATTGCCAGACCAATGGCATACCCATGTGGACGGCGGAAATGCTTCTCGATTTTGTCCAGGCCCGCAACGACGTCCAGTTTGACAATCTGGCCTGGGATATCGATCCCTCGCAAAATAACGCCATTTTAACCTTCGATTTTAATACCTCAGCAGCGGGTCAGGATTTAACGCTTATGATCCCCACTCAAACTGCTCAGGGCAGCCTTTTGCATATTAATAAAGACTCCAATCCTATCTCCTTTGCCATTGATGAGATTAAGGGCTTGTCCTACGCCCTTTTTACCACCACTGACGATAACAACCAGATAGCCGCGCTTTACGGTAATAATGGGATATTACATGTACCGGCGGACTACGGCACTATTCAGGAAGCGATTGATGCCGCCTTTGTGGGTGATACGGTAATCGTCGAGCCGAACACATATTTGGAGAACATCAATTTCAAAGGCAAGGATATTATCCTGACTTCCACAAACCCGACTGATCCGGATATAGTGGCTTCGACGGTAATTGATGGCGGCGGTTTGGATACCACCGTCCGCTTTGCCGGCTCGGAGTCAGCCGATTGCCAGCTTCGCGGTTTTACCATCACCGGCGGCAGCGGGCCGGGTCTCGACGGCGGCGGTATCCATGGCAATTGTGCCCTGGCCGCGATTAGCTATTGTAATATTACCGACAATACCAGTGCCAATAAAGGGGCGGGTATTAAAATAATTTATGGCACGATCAGCAACTGTCAGGTTACTGATAATACCAGCGGTGATTTGGGCGGCGGACTGGCGGGTTGCATGGGCACCATCAGTAACTGCGTCATCGCGGGCAACACTGCTACCAACATCGGCGGTGGATTGTGCAACTGCGACGGCACGATCATTAACTGCACCATCGTCAATAATTCCGCTACCACTGGCGGCGGATTAACAGATTGCGACGGCTCAATTACCAACTGCGTTATCTGGGGCAATACACCGGATCAATTGGACAGCGGCGCCTATTCGGTGACTTATAGTTGTGTCCAGCAGACGGTCTCCGGTGACGGTAACATTAATTCCGATCCCTTATTGGTCCCCGGCCGACTGGGCGATTATTACCTCAGCCAGACCGCCTCCGGCCAGTCAGCCGACAGTCCCTGCCTGGAGGCGGGCAACGACTCCGCTGTTAACCTGGGTATGGATAACTATACCACCCGGACCGACAACGTCAGCGACGAAGATACTATCGATATGGGGTATCATTATACCAGTAATATCGCCGATCTGGATCAGGATGGGCAAGTTGACCAGGCCGATCTGGTGATTTTCGCGTCACAGTGGCTCACTACTCCGGGTACACCTTCCGCTGATCTCGTCCCTCTCACAGGTGACGATTTTGTCGATTTGCGGGATTTTGACATCATCGCCAAAAACTGGCTCTGGGACCAGCCGTAATCATTACTTGACTTGGAAGTATTGAAAATACACTGGATTTGTTTTCCCGCATAATTGCCAGTGGCGAACATGATGATTAGTGTTTAGACCTTCCAGATGGTCGCGGGTGGATGTCGTCTTATCCTCACTCAGCAGAGTCGATTCACTTTTAACGGTGGCTTAGCGTTTTATCTTGCGATTGACCCGGCAATATTCCCCCATCATCTGCATAGCCTTCTGACTCGTCTGGGCGGAGCCGTCCTGCTTGGCAAAGGCGTCGATTAGCTCCAGCAGTTGCGGATCTACCGGTTTTCTACCATAATCGTGCAGAACATTGACGATGGCAGCGTCCAGGCCGTATTCCTGAGCCTTGGCCAAATAAGCCCGGCAAATACCGATTCTTCGGCCCGGCAGATCTTTAACGCAGTTGGAGATTCCCAGCGAGGTATGCACCCCCTTCAGGGCCGGATCACTCATGATTTCCCGGATCGCCTCGAACGCCCGGTAGGTGTATCCGGGGGTATCGGGCGTCATCGGCATATCAATCGCCAGTGGAAACACCGTGGAATCCATGAATATCTCCTGCGGCTGGAAGCCGTATTTGCCGGTCGCCGCCGCATAAATCCGCCGAGCCATTCCCAGCAGATCGCTCACCGCGTAGGTGCCGTCCGCTCCTGACTGTTTGTCGTCCACCAGCAGGCCGATAAAATTAAAGGGGTATTCCCGGTTCAGGGGTAAAAGCTCATCCATGGTGTAGGTCTTTACCGAGTTAATCAGGGGTTTGGCAATGTTAGGCGGGGCATCTTTATACCAGGCTAATAAACCTGCCTTGAGTATGTTATTATCCCCGCTGTCGATGCAGGCCGGAACGCCTTGGCCGTGCCGACGGATCAGCCGAACGTACTCACCCATCATGTTTGCGGATTGCTGGGGATTACCTTCACCGAAGACATCGACATTGATAGCGATATAATCCGCCCGGTGTTTGACCTGAGCCTTGATTAGCGTAATGATATAATCCAAGGCCCCGCTGGGGCTGTCGTAGGCGTTTGGTCCCTTTCCCAGCAGTTCTTTCATTGCCGCTCCGGGCTTGGTAACGCTGGCGTGCAGGTTTTCCCCAATCTGGATTAAGGGTACTTTTTTCGTATGGTCCTTGCCGAAAAGATAGTTTAAAATCGACGCCGTCGATTGCAGGGCCGGGTCACGCGGCGGATTGATAGTCCGGGCGAGTCTTTCCAGTCCCTTCGCACCTTCACTGGCTGCCGCTTCATAGATCAGCTCGCCCACGCAGCGAATCTCAACGTTATTGCCGCAGGTGCCGTCGGGATTAACGTCGCCGCAGGGTGGGTTATTAAGGCCTTTTTCGCATTTGCCCATGCTGCAAATCCCGAAATTCTCCACTAAGAAGCAGTCGCCGCATTCCTCGCATTCGAAGAGCAGGGTTTTCGCTGCCTTTTCGCCGGCGAAAAAGGTGTTGTAAAGTGCGCCTTTACCCTGACGCAGACCTTTGCTTCTACCGAGCAGCTTTTTCACATTGCCGTGCATGCCCCTGCCCGGCTCCAGGAACGTGCGATGCATAAAGTCGAAGTTTTTTTTGCTTCGGCTGGGTTTAGGCCGCGATAACTCTCGGCGCCTGCCCTGCTCGGTATAGAGATAAAAGGCTTTTTTACCGTCGGGATTAACTTTAACCGGGAAGTCCAGGTTTGCCTTATACTGCTGCCAGTCGGATCCGATTTGCTGAGCCTTTTCCACAATCTCCAGCAGCATATCGAAATCGAACAATCCGCCCAGATCGACTCCTGCCGCCCCCAGATCGCGGTACATCGCTACCTGCTGTGCCGCCCGTTCGATGTGCTGTTGGGGTGATTCGGAGCTGACTTTTTCGAATAGTTCCTTGGTAACCACGCAGCCTGGCAATTTCCCTTCGTACATCAGCCGCGGTGCCGGCGTCATCGTGGTCAGGAGATACACATTACCGAAAACCGGTACCAGGCTGTCCGGGTTCCTGTGGTTGGTGATATTATTTTCCTTGATATAGCGAAATAACTCTTCGCTCTTGCGCCAGTCCCAGCCCATCTGGGTAATCAGGCAATCTGCTCCCACCGCCAGCTTTTTTGCCATCTTATAATATTGCTGCATTTGAGAGCCTTCGGTGTATTTAAAAGGCGAGACCGCGGTGGCGATATAGAACTGATGAACTTTATCGAAGCTGCCTGGTCGGGCACCGGCGTAGGAGTCGCAATTCATCTCATTTATCAGCTTGATTAAGCCGATGGAATCGACCTCGAATACTCCCTTGCCTTCCGCCGGCTTATCGCCGGTCAGTGCCAGTACTGATTCCAGCCCCAGCTTTTGCAGCCCGATAAGGTAGCTCTGGATCGCGGCGACATTTTGATCTTTGGTCGTAACATGGCAGATGACGTCCAGATCGCCCCATAATCCCTTGCTTTCCAGAATACTATAGATATCAGCCGGGCTCATGCTTGCTACGCCGCTGGGACTTTGGGGAATGGTAATCGCGCCCAGCACCACATCATCCGGCAGGGCAGCGGCTTTTTCCGCGTATCCACGCAGAAATTTTTCAAAGTTATCCAGTTTATGGCCCGGCAGGGGCACAAATTCCGCTAATAAGATGAAACGGTCATGATTTTCAACCAGTTGTCTTAAATGTTTTTTGCTCATCGTTTGCCTTGTTAAATAACTTATTATAAACCAACCACTTATGTTTGTACGCCGATGGTCTGACCAGGATTCTTGAAAAACAAAATAACCTTACGTTGTTTTCTCTGCTACGAATACAAAATAATATAGTTTACAAATAAAAATAAAGTTGGACAGAAAAAACTGGATTTTCAATCAAGTTATGTTGCTGATGGTATCGTTTTTCGGGTTATTGCCTTCCCGTCTCGATTGGATTATGATGGCTCAAAGTTGAGAAATGCCTGATTTTACAGAGGATAATATTATGCGTAAGGAGAAAGACCCGCTCGGCGAGGTTTCGGTTCCGGATGACAAATATTATGGTGCTGCCACACAGCGAGCCTGTGAAAATTTTCCTATCGGTACTCCCGACCGCTGGCGGTTTCCTGCGGAATTTATCCAGACTCACGCTCTGGTGAAAAAAGCCGCCGCCCAGGTCAACAGTTCCCTGGGTCTACTCGACGCCGGGTTGGCCCGAGTCATCGAACAGGCGGCTGACGAGGTAATCGCGGGAAAATTCGACGAGCATTTTCCCCTGGTCATCTGGCAGAGCGGCAGCGGCACCCAGTTCAATATGAACGTTAACGAGGTCATCGCTAACCGGGCCAACGAGCTTTCCGGCGGAAAGCTCGGCGCCAAAAGTCCCGTCCATCCCAACGATCATGTGAATATGTCGCAATCCACTAATGATACCTTCCCAACCTCGATGCACATTTCAGCGGTTACTCTCATTCAGCGAAGGCTCCTGCCGGCGGTGCAGGAGCTTTTAGCTGCTTTTACAGATAAATCACGCGATTTCGCCTCTATTGTCAAGGTCGGCCGGACCCATTTACAGGACGCTACGCCGCTGACCCTGGGGCAGGAATTTTCCGGTTACGCCGCCCAGTTGCAGCAGGCGATGGATTGTATTTCCTTCTCGTTGCATTACCTTTATGAGCTGCCCATCGGCGGTACAGCGGTTGGCACGGGGGTAAACGCTCCTGCCGATTTTGATAAATTAATGGTCCAGCGGATTAGCGCGCTTACCGATTTTGACTTTGCGGTGGCCCCCAATAAATTTGCCGCCCTGGCCGCCCATGACGCCGTGGTTGCCGCCTCCGGCTCATTAAAGGGACTGGCTGCCGCGTTGATGAAGATTGCCAACGATATTCGCTGGCTGGCAAGCGGGCCACGCTGTGGCCTGGGTGAGATTATTCTGCCCGCCAACGAGCCGGGCAGCAGCATCATGCCCGGAAAGGTCAATCCCACCCAGTGTGAGATGGTCACGATGGTCGCCTGTCAGGTTTACGGTAATGATACCGCTATCGCTCTGGCGGGCTCGCAGGGAAATTTCGAGCTTAATGTTTATAAGCCCTTGCTGGCCTTTTGTTTGCTGGAGTCCATTAATCTGCTGGCTGACGCCTGTTCATCTTTTGCCGACAGGTGCGTTGACGGTATCATACCCAACACCGCCAAGATCGCTCGGTATCTTTCCGACTCCTTGATGCTGGCCACCGCTTTGAATAAGCATATTGGTTATGAAAAAGCCGCTCAAATCGCTATTAAAGCCTTCCAGGAAGAAAAATCCCTCAAAGTTGCCGCGACGGAACTGGGCTTTCTCACCGAGCAGCAGTTTGACGCCTGGGTCAGGCCCGAACAGATGATTTCGCCCGACAAGTAGAATTTCGCCTGATGCTACTGTTTATCTCTCGCCCAATTGAGGGTTCCGCCGGCGGCGAGGATTTCCCGGTCCCGCGGGCTAAGTTCCATCTGTAGGGTTATTTCTTTGCCGTCAACTTGGGCTGTTACTTCGGTTTTGCCTGCCAGCAGTGATTTTTTCAATCCGGGGATTTTAATTTTTTGCCCCTGCTGCAAAACTTCATAGTCACCGGCATTCTTGAATACCAGCGGCACAATGCCGAAATTTATTAAATTTGCCTTATGAATACGGGCGAAGCTTTTAACGATCTTGGCCCGCACACCCAGATAACGCGGCGCCAGCGCCGCGTGTTCGCGGGATGAGCCTTGCCCGTAGTTGTCGCCGCCCACGATAATGCCGCCCTGCTTGTCTTTGGCACGCCGCGGAAAATCCTTATCCACCACATCGAAGACAAAATCACTGATCGCCGGGATATTGCTGCGGAAGGGCAGCACTCTGCTGCCCGCCGGCATGATATGGTCGGTGGAGATGTTATCGCCCAGCTTCAGCAGTATCTCGCCTTCCAGGTTTTCTTCCATAGCGGCAAACTGCGGCATGGGTTTGATATTCGGGCCGCGTATTATTTCCATCTTTGCCGCGTCAGCCGGCGGCTTGATGATCCAGTTTTCGTTATAGATATATTTTTTCGGATATTGTACCTGCGGGCATCGGCCCAGGCTCCGCGGATCCGTAATTCGCCCCGCCAGCGCCGACGCCGCCGCCGTTTGGGGTGAGCACAGATAAACCTTATCGTCCTTTAGTCCGCTCCTGCCGGTAAAATTCCGCGGCATGGTCCGCAGTGAGCTGGTCCCTGTCGCCGGAACCTGTCCCATCCCGATGCAGCCCAGGCATCCCGACTGATGCACCCGGGCGCCTGCCATCAGGAGGTCTTCCAGTCCGCCCGTTGCGGCAACGTTCTGCAGGACCTGCCTGCTGCCGGGGTTAATCTCGAAGCTGACGGCGGGATGGCGTTGCTTGCCTTTAACTATCAGACCCGTCAGCATGATATCTCGAAACGATCCGTTGGTGCAGGAGCCGACAATCACCTGCGACAGTTCCACTTCGCCCAGTTCGCTCGCCGGCTGAACATTGTCCATACTGCCGGGACATGCTACCAGCGGTTCGATCTTGCTTAAGTCGATTTCCGTCACCTCATCGTAATGGGCGCCCTCATCAGCTTGTATTGCCTTCCAGTCCGCCTCTCTGCCTTGCAGACTCAAATACTGACGGGTCACCTCATCGGAGGGGAATATCCCTGCCGTCGCCCCGATATCGACCGCCATATTGCTGATGGTCCCGCGGTCGCTCATGTCGAAATTTTCCAGTCCCGGCCCAAAAAATTCCATAATTTTGCCCAGCCCGCCTTTTACGCTGTACCGCCGCAGCAGCTCCAGGATTACGTCCTTGCCGCTCGTCCAGGAGTTTAGCTCGCCGGTCAGCCGAATGCCCCAGATTTTCGGCATGGTCATACGGAAGGGCTGCCCCGCCATCGCCAGCGCCACGTCCAGTCCGCCCGCCCCGATTGTCAGCATCCCCAGACAGCCGCAGGTAGTGGTATGGCTGTCCGAGCCGAGCAGGCTCTTGCCGGGCTTGCCGAACCGCTGGCGGTGGATATGATGGCAGATGCCGTTGCCCGCCGGTGAAAGTAATACCCCGAATTTTGCCGCTGACGATTGCAGGAATCGGTGGTCATCCGCGTTTTTAAAATCGGTCTGGATGATATTATGATCGATATAGCTGACTGAAACCTCGGTCTTCACCCGGCCCGCGCCCATCGCTTCGAACGCCAGATATGCCATCGTCCCGGTCGCGTCCTGGGTAAGTGTCTGGTCGATCCGCAGGGCGATTTCCTCGCCTGGTTTCATCTTGCCGTTTACCAGGTGGCTTTCGATAAGTTTTTCCGCTAACGTCTTGGCCATCAAATTCTCCTGCTTGTTTCATGCTGAACCGATATCAACTCATTGCAATTGAGTAAGTTTAACCTAAAACCCCTTACCTGAAAAGGGTCATGCCTTGGTTTATTGTTTATTGCTTGGACTTGTCGTATTGCGGAATAGTTTTTTAGCGACCTGTCACTGTTTATATTTAGTCTCGTTTGGTTGCGATAGTCGATAGCCGACTAATTACTGCTTTTGATAATTTCTGTCGCCTTCCAGCGATCGATCGATTCTTGCATCACCTGTCGGACCTGGTTTTTTCACTCTAATCATGCTGTAGAAAATAGCCCGATAGTTCCCTCCAGCCTTGAAAAATACATTTTTGCAACCTTTTTTTGACAAAATCCTTACGATTTATATGTGAAAAACTAATTAAATTTATATAAAAGCATAAAAAAATTACCCTGGTATCAAATTGTTAGAAAATTGTAAAAATGTTTATAAGTTCCTAAAATACAACCTATTACATAAATAGATAAAAAGAAGTAACAGGCAAATTTTAATATAACTCCTTGCCAGACAAAGAGTTTTGTCTTGACATGCCACATATTGTGTGGTAAATAGTTACTAAATCAACATGTAGAATGATTGTTATTGCTTTGCTGGTTAGATGATAATTGATTTAATACAAATTATCGGACCTTCGGAAATAAACACGATTACCTTGGAAAATCAAACACGTGCGATGTCCCTTTTGCAAAGAGGATAAAGATAAGGTAGTTGATTCTCGCTCCAGTGAGGCCGGCCGGATTATTCGACGACGCAGGCAGTGTTTGGTGTGCAAAAGGCGGTTTACTACCTACGAGCGGATTGAGGATGCGGTAAAGTTAACGGTAATCAAGAAGGATGGCAGCCGGGTCCCCTTTGAAAGAGCGAAGATAATCGCCGGAGCCCAGAAGGCCTGTTATAAAAGACCCATATCGATCCAGCAATTGAATGAATTGGCGGAAGAGGTCGAGGAAGAGGTATTTCGCCGGGGTGGACAGGAAGTCTCGTCCCGCCTGATTGGTGAATTGACCATGGCGAAGTTAAGGCGCCTCGACAAAGTCGCGTATGTGCGGTTTGCCAGTGTTTACAATGAATTTCAGGATCTGGGTCAATTCATAAGTGAAGTGGACAAAGCGATGGATCGGCAGGAGGAGCCGCCGGAACAACAGAAGCTTTTCGACGAGTGAGTTATTCGCCTATGCAGTTTAAAGTCCATAAATGTGACGGCAGTGTGGAAGTCTATCTGCATACCAAGGTCATGGGTTCAGTTGCTACGGCTTTGTGTGAGGGTGGCGGTTTTAAGGAAGGGCTGGCCGGAGACCTGGCCGAGGCCGTCACCTTGTTTCTGGGACGACGGTTTGGTGCTGAATTGGTAACTACTGACGAAATTCATTCCATGATTTCCGGGGTGTTGTGTGATACCGGTTATAGCAGTGCCGCCCTGGCTCTCCGGCAGCATCGGATAAACCGACAGTTAATGCGAAATCGCACCAGTGTTTTTTATCAGGAGCAATTTCCGCACCGAATCCTGGCCGATAATCATACTGATAACTCGTGGGAGGATTTTCCTGCTGTCCTCTGGAATAAATCCATCATTGTGAAGGACCTGGAAAAAAACGTGGGAATCGACCATGATCTGGCTCGTGCCGTTGCCGGTGCCGTGGAGGAAATTGTTTTGCGAATGGGTCGTTATCATCTTTCCAGCTCGCTGGTGAAGGAATTGGTCGCTAATGAGCTTTGGGCCATGCGGCAGGCGGAAAAGGCTCTGGCCGCCCAGGGTCGGCAAGGTTGGCAGCTTCCGATTTTGCTTGTCGGCAAGGCGGAGATGGCGGGCGGAGAGAGAGGAGCGGTTGCTGCCGGGAGTAATTGCTTAAAGGTAAAAGTTAACGCCACGGCTTAAGGTTTATTCATCGGGACTTTCGGCAGCAACATTTTTTGTCCCAAAGCCGGATAAACGCTGTGCCGGCTGTGTCGCGGCGGCTCTGGGTGGTTATGAATAGCCGCGGTTCTCGCAATCAGCCGCTTATAATCGCTATAACCGGATTTTAGGGCAGGGAGGCCCGGGTAACCATAAAATCGCTTTCAGCGATATTAGGACCCAAAAGTCAGGTGGCGGTGGTAAGGATACCATTGTCCGCTGAATGAAAAGACGCTTTGATATTGGCTGCATTAGCTCACTGGGAGGTTTTGTCAGCCGAACGAGCAGGAGCGTTTTGACAGTGCGGACCGCACCTGACTATTTTTTACGCTTGGTTAATTTTAGACCAACTCTGGGAACTTGATTAAAAACCAGCGGGGGCGGTTTAAGTGGAAATTAATAGATAGGGGGCTATTCCATCACGTACTTGCCGATCAGCAGATTTAATTTATTCCAGACCGGATCGGTGATTTGCTGTTTGTCGGACCAGACGCCCAGTTCCAGCGCCTTGTGATGTTCGCATTCACTTTCGAGCAGGTCGGCCGATTGGGAAATTGCCGTCGTGATAAGCTTGATGGCGTTATCGGTTGCGACTTTAAGATTATCGATAATCACGGTCATTAGGCTGTGTTTATCTACATCGCCTTCATGGGGCCGCCAGCAGTCGTAATCGGTGCACAGAGCCACCAGGGCGTAGCAGATTTCCGCCTCGCGGGCCAGTTTTGCCTCTGGCATACAGGTCATGCCGATTAGCTGTGCCCCCCAGCCGCGGTGTAATAACGACTCCGCCCGGCTGCTGAACTGTGGTCCTTCCATGCAGACATAGGTCCCGCCGTCATGCGTTTTGATACCGATGTTTCTTGCCGCCTGGAGCAATCGCTGACGCAGCCGCTGGCAGAACGGGTAGGCGAAATCCACATGGACCGCCAGCATCCCGTCGAAAAAGCTATTGCTGCGTTTATACGTCTTATCGATCACCTGGTCGGGTATAACCAGCTCTCGTGGGGCGATTTCCTCCACCAGTGAGCCGGTGGCCCCGCTGGCGATGATATGGGTTACGCCCAGCGTTTTCAGGGCGTAGATATTGGCCCGGTAGGGCACGCTGGAGGGGTTTAGCATATGTCCCGCCCCGTGCCGGGCTAAAAAAGCTACCGGCACCTCTCCGATTTGGCTGGTTATTATCGGGCCGGACGGCTCACCGAAAGGGGTATCAATATGATATTCGGTGCCTTCGGTCTGCTGAGTTAGTGCCAGCCCCAGCCCGGAACCCCCGATCACTCCGATTCGCCGCGGCTCTTTAGGCATAATTTGTTTTCTCCCGTAAAAAACGTATTCGTTATTTGGCTGGTATTGCCCGGCAATTTTATCATACCCCTGCGGTTCAGGCAATATCTATCATCGGCTACTTTTATCGTTTTGGCGGACGCCCGGACAAATCCGTCAGAGAATGTTTGCAATTTCAGCGGGATGAAATATAATAATAATTTAAATTTAATTTATGGCGTTTGTCTTATGGAGTCAAATGGTGTCAGTATCGCAAAAAACAAATTATATTCTTTCGGAACTTAAAGAACATGCCCCATTTACGGTTTTCGGCTCCCTGCTGGGCGTGGTATTTATGTGGTTGTTTCGCGGCTTGGATGTCGGCACCAGTTATACCCTTTTCTATGTTTTTCATCCCGGCCACGTTCTCTTGAGTAGTGTAACGACCACGGCGATGTTCCGTCGGCATAGTCATAAATCTCGTTTGATCGTGATTATTTTGGTGGGATACCTTGGTTCGGTGGGAGTTGCTACCGTCAGCGATTCGATTATCCCTTATGTCGGGGAGGTGCTCCTGGGTCTGCATGTCAATCACCACGAGCACGCCGCGCCCGAAACTCATGAAGGCTCGGCACCAGCCCACCCGCCGGCGACTGATGAACACGCGGCGCACGAGCACGTAGATTCCCATCATGAAGGCGGAATTCATATCGGTTTTATTGAAGAATGGTATATCGTTAATCCCGCCGCCCTGGCGGGGATTATAATTGGTTTTTTTCTGATGCGGACCAAATTCACTCATGGCGGCCATGTGCTGCTGAGCATTTGGGCCTCGCTGTTTCACATCATGATGGCCCTGGGTAAAGACATCATGTTTGCCCAATGGATCGGGATTTTTGTCTTTTTGTTTTTAGCGGTCTGGCTGCCCTGTTGTTTTAGTGATATTGTTTTTCCGCTGTTATTTGTCAAAGCGAAGGACGAGTTGCCCGTTTGCCACTGTCACTAGCCCGTGGTGATGATGGGCAGGTTCAGCCGATGGTTTGGGTAATATGGACAGCGCAACGCTCAAAACCACTCGCACGCGTTTTTTGGTAGCCGTGCTGCTGGGGATTGGTCTGGCTTATATCGAATCAGCGGTGGTGGTTTACTTACGCCGGATTTTTTACGAGCAGGGTTTTACCTTTCCCCTGAGCGACCAGGCGGCTGATCCGCTATGGCGTAGATTTATCATAATAGAGCTGGGCCGGGAGGCGGCGACGTTGCTGGTGCTTTTCAGCGGCAGTTGGCTGATTGGCCGGAATTTTTCCACCAGGCTGGGGTATTTCCTGGCTCTTTTTGCGGTTTGGGATATTTTTTATTATATCTGGCTGAAGCTGCTGATCGATTGGCCTGCCTCGATTATGGATTGGGACATTCTATTTCTAATTCCTGGAATGTGGGCCGGCCCGGTCGTGGCCCCGCTGATTATCTCGCTGACCATGTTGGTTATGGCCTGGATGATTTTGCGGCGGTCGGTACTACAGCCCAACTGGCGATTAACGCGATTGTGTAATATTGGATTTATGGTTATTAGCGGGGTAATGATTGCCAATTTCTGCCGAGCCGGCTGGCACGTTATCGAGGGGGATTATCGCTCTTATTTCCATTGGCCGGTTTTTTGGGCCGCGGAAACCCTGGCGATTATTTTATTTGCTTTATGTTATTTTAATCGTCCGAAATCAAACCAGACTTAGTATTTTATTTAATAGGCGTAAATTATTTATTCGGGTCTGGGCCTGTCGTTTAGCTTGCTCACATTCGTTTTTGAAACCGCACCCGTGCCAGTATTTCGTGGCAAAAGGTATAATAATTGCCTTCGATATCTCTGGCGTCGGGCGCGATATAGGTTTTAAAGATTAGTCGGCCGACGGTTTCATTCCAGCGGCGGGATGGGTTGCGGTCGCGTTGCAGAGCCTCGTCGCGGTCAGCGGTATCCAGCGGCCAGCGGCCCAGTCGGGCGTCGTTGAGCATTATGCGAAAGTTTTTCAGGTGTCGGCCGTAGTCATATTCTCGAAGAAATCGCACCAGGGCATAGATCTGGGCATAGTAAGCGGCCAGTTTGGAATCTTTATCCGGATTGTCTGGATCGACATTGGTGTGGGACAGCACGCGTCCCGCGTCCAGGTCCAGCAGGTCGGATATGCCGTAGAGCTGGTCTCGCGTCAGCGTTTCTTTCAGGGAGAACAAGCGGGAGCCGTTTAACCTGGGATCGAAATTCACCCGCCCGTTGTTCCATTCATAGCCTTCGAAACTGGTGGCCAGTCCTTCATCCAGCCAGGCGGGCAGGCGATAGACGAACAGCTCGTCGCTGAATTGATGCCAGCCTTCGTGGGCTAGTACGGAAAAATTGGATTGTCGGCCGATATGGTAAGTGACGCACGCTCCGTTTAGATAGTAGGCGCCGGAGGTGATTTTCAGATAAATTGGCGCCAGTGGCCCAGCCCAGTGGCGGGTGAAGTCTTCCCACTGGCTGCGCGACTGGAAGAAGTAAACCTGGAGTTTTTTATCGTTTTCCACTGATCGGCCGATGACCAAGCTGTAGTTATGAAAGGCGGATTCCAGGAATACTGGCACCTGGCGTAAGATCAGCGGATCGTTTAGGGTGGTATTGATTTTATAATGGCTGGTGATTATCTCCAGGCAGGTGCCGGCCCGACCTTGGATAAATTCCGGCGCCGACCAGGGGCCTGCGGTTTTGACCGTGGGCAGTTCCTTCAGCATTGATATCAGCTTATCCTGGGGTGAAACAGCTTGGCCCGTCTGCCGGTCCGCTGGGCTTTGGCATCCTGCCAACAACAACATTATCACCACCGCCGCCGGCAAAATGGCGAAAATTGTTGCTCGATTATTGAAATTAATAAGGTACAACTTTTAACTTTTAACTGTAACTTTCTTGCTTTGCTGTGCACTTGGCGCAGCAGGCAACTTTACCTTTGTTACTTTTAATTTTTCAAACGATTATCAGTCAATTCCAGATATCAGGGGTTTTCCGTAATTTCCAGCATTTTTTCCAGTGATATTCGGGCGTATTTTTTGATCTCCTGTGGTACAACCACTTGATTAAGCAGTCGGACTTTATCGGGCGAAGCGGTATATTCGACCAACATATCCAGCAGCCACGCCAGGTGCGGCAGGTCGATCCGGTACATGGTTTCGCACAGGCAGGCGGTGCCGCTTAGGGAGCGAACTTGGATATTTTTCGCCGCCATTTTCCGGCTCAGCCGATTTACCAGGTTGATTTCCGTGCCCACCGCCCAGCGGCTGCCGGTCTCGGCTGACTGGATAGTTTCGATGATATAAGCGGTGCTGCCCACGTAATCCGCCTGGCTCACCACCTCGAAACAGCATTCGGGATGCACGATAATCTTGATTTGCGGATCATCCCGGCGGGCCTGGCTGATCTGCTCAGCGGTAAAGCCTTGATGTACGCTGCAGTATCCCTTCCAGAGGATAATTTTACTTTGCTTTAGGTTCTGCCTGGTGACACCGCCCTCCGGCTCGTAGGGATCCCATAAGGTCATTTCTTCCCGTTTAACGCCCATCGCCCAGGCGGTATTTCGGCCCAGGTGTTCATCGGGCAGGAACAGGATTATCGTCTGCGGATCTACTCGGCGGTAATATTCGAAAATTTTGCGGCAGTTGCTCGACGTGCAACTGCACCCGCCGTGTCGCCCGCAGAAGGCCTTAATTGCCGCCGTGCTGTTGACGTAGGTGATCGGGATAAGTTTCTCCGGTTGGGGCAGATGTTGTTCCAGGTACTGCCGGCATTGCTCTACCTGGTCGAGATCTGCCATATCCGCCATACTGCACCCAGCGGTCATATCGGGCAGGAATACTTTTTGTGTGTCGGCCGTTAAAATATCAGCCGATTCCGCCATAAAATGCACCCCGCAGAAGACGATGAATTCTCCTGCCTTGGTTGTTGGGTCATATTTCTGCCCGGCTGCCTTTTGGCTCAGTTTAAAGCTGTCGCCCGTATAGTCGGCGAATTGGATTATTTCATCCCGCTGATAATGGTGGCCCAGGATAATCAGCCGGTCCCCCAGTTGGCGTTTGGCCTGCGCAACGGCCTCTTGGGCCTCGCTGGGGGGCATTTGTTGATATTTTACCGGCAGGGTTACCTGATACATAATATTATTAATATGCTTAGGCGGGCTGAGTAGTTCTATTTTATGTTTTTTGGGTGCAATATTCGCCCGTTGTATATTTGCTCGCGCTTTTTCAGTTGCTGCTGTAATACTGCGGCACTGACCCACTTCACTTGGCCGTCCAGGTATAGTACCGCATGGCCGCTGGCCGGCAGTTTTAGCTGATACTCGCCCGTGTAGGCCAAAACCGTATCGCTCGGTGAGTCGTCCAGTAGATAGGAGCTGTCATAATTTATGCCGCTGAGGCTGAGGCTGCGACTATGCAGTTGAAATTTCATAAATTCATTGTGACTGGGCCAGCGCTGGTTCTTGGCCTGGAATTCCAATAGCTGTTGGCCGACCTTTTGCAGGCCGCTCATACTTTCATTTTTAGCGGTCAGATCGCGGGCCAATATTATCAGCGCCACGACTACCAGCGTAAAGACCAGCGGCAGGATAATCATGCGATTGAGGTTTTTACGCCGTTTTTGCTGCAGGGCGAATTGCAGGTTTTTTGTTGTCTGGTCCTGCGGGATCTGCGGCTGGCATGGATTGTTCGAGTTGGATAGTGCATTCATAATTCTATATCACTTCTGCGGACTCGGCTGACGGTTTTTCCGGGGAAAACCCCGATTAATGTATGTCAACCTCTAAACAATCTCAATTTATCGAATTATTAGAAATTCCCACTCTTTTTATTATAATATTTTGGCGGATATCACGCAAGATTATTTTTTGATAGAGACCCTACCTTCCTGGACCGCCAGCTTGCCCTCGGCGAACAGGCGGATCGCCTGGGGGTAAGCCAGGCATTCCTGCTCGAAAACACGGGCCGCCAGACTATCCGCCGTATCCTCTTCTGTTACCACGCAGCACCGCTGCACGATAATCGGCCCGCGGTCGTATTCATCGGTTACGAAGTGGACGGTGCACCCGCTGACCTTGCATCCGGCTGCCAGCACTGCCTCGTGAACGTGATGGCCCCACATCCCTTTGCCGCCGAACCCCGGTAAGAGGGCCGGGTGAATATTCATTACCTTGTCCTGGTAGTGGGGGGGGATTTTCCACCAGCACAGCCAGCCGCACTGCAGCACCAGTTCAACCTTTGCCTCTTCCAGTACCGCCGCGATGCGATTGCTGAATTCATTCGTATCGGGGTAATCTTTTGTGCGGATAATCACCGGCTCGCATCCCAGTCGCCGGGCCTTTTCCACCCCGCCCGCGTCGTTTCTGCTGCTGACGACCAGGGCGATTTCCGCGTTTAGTTGGCCGGTTCGGATCTGCTCTGCGATGTTTACCATCGTCCGACCTCCGCCGGACAGCAGTATCCCCAGCCGAAGTTTTTTAGTTGGCTTATCCATTAAAATCTTCAGTCCATCAAAATTTGATTTTCATCAAAATAATCATCAACCGATTTTTTGCCATTCCTCATCTAAATGATATTCGGCAATCTTGTCTCGCAGCGTCTGTCGGTCGATCGTATCCGTGGAAACGTCCAGCATACCTCTGATATCTGTCAGATGCCGTTCACTGCCGCCCTGGTGATAATATTGCAATTTTCTGATAATCACGTACTCCGGCGGCGCCATCCAGATCATTGTATCGCCCACCGGCATTTGCCGCCGCCGGGGAAATGCCCATTGATGCAGAGGATCTTTACCTAATGGATAAATATCCGCCTTGGCTCCGCTGTTTTGATCGATAATATTGAAATGTCCGCCGGTGTTCCGGGAAATTTCCCTGCGTATCACCTCCAGCGGCGGACAATAAAAATCAATCTCCGGAAACGCCGCAATGAGTTTTTCCGCCTGTTCGCCTGCCAAAGTGATTATCAGGTCCACATCCTGGGTGAAACGGGGCTGGCCGTAGGTCATACTGGCTATTGAACCCGTGACCATATAATCGATACCCGCCTCATTCAAGCGTACGGGAAAAACCAGCAGTGCCTCAATCTCTGACACGCGAAAAGATCTCCTTCACCGCCTCATGCACCTGTTGTTCGCTCCAGTCCGGATGACAGTACCGGATGTAAGCGGTTTTCATGGTCCGGGCCATGCGGTACAGTGACAGCCCAGCTTCCAGCCGTTGGCTCGGCGTCATTCGCCGATATATTTCCAGCCGCACCCGCTCCGCCTCACGCAGGTGTGCCTGCTGGTCCGGCAGATCATCGATCCTGTCATTTTTCGGGGCTTTCATGCAAAAATTCACCTTGTTAACTTTCGCTGATTATTTATCGAATCTCGCACTTTCTTACCTTCTCACCTTCTCACCTTCTCACCTTCTCACCTTCTCACCTTCTCACCTTCTCACTTTGTTTTGCTGATGGCTACTAGAATTTTGCCGGCGGCCAGATCGATTTCTTTGCTGTTTTGATCTGCCGGAATCTCCTGGCAGGTTAAATTATCACAGAGGGTCTCACTTTGGATATACGCCTGATGCTCCGCCAGCGCCGCCTGCAGTTCCGCGCTGTCGCTGGACCATTGAATCCGGATATGGTCCTGGATCTCCAGCCCGATATCTTTCCGCCGCTGCTGGATGTGACGGACCAGATCACGCGCCAGCCCCTCACGCTGCAGGGCCTGGGTAATTTCGATATCGAGTATCAGGGCTGGCTCCGCCTGGTCGGTTACCACCAGGTTATCGGCGGTGCTGCGTCCCACGACAATATCTTCCGGTTGAAGGGTGTAGGTTTTTTCGACGTCCCCGTCGCCGTCCCGCAGGACAATATCTTCGCCCCTGGCTGCCTGCTGCGCGACCTGCCGGGCATCCTGCCGGGCCAGCAGCTCAATGATTTTTTTCAGCTCCCTGCCGAATTTGGGTCCGAGCGTTTTATTATTCCCGCTTATGGAATAGCTGATGTACTGGTCCAGACCGGCGGCGAATTCCAGTTGTTTGATATTCAGCTCATCGCGAATATGATCAGTATAGCGCCGCAGCGGTTCCTGCTGCTTTTCGTCGGCTACCGCGATCAGCCGGCTCAGCGGCTGGCGCACCCGAATCTGCCGCGCCTCCCGAATGCTCAGCACCCGCGATACCACGTCCGCCACCAGGTCCATCTCCCGCGCGAGCTGCTCGTTATGCAACTGCTCGTCGAATCGCGGATACTCGCAGTGATGGACGCTTTCCGGGGCTGAATCATCCTGCCCGCGGACAAGGTTCTGATACATCTCTTCCGTAATGAATGGCGTTATCGGCGCCATGATTTTAGTCAGGTCCACCAGCACCCGGTACAGGGTTTGATAGGCGGCGCGTTTATCGGTATCGGATTCGTTTTTCGGCCGCCAGTATCGCCGGCGATTCCGCCGCACGTACCAGTTGCTCAGTCGTTCGATAAAGTCATCCGCCGCCTGCATCATCGCCGCCACGTTATACTCGCTCAGCGACTTATGGGACACGCGGATTAGCTCCTGCAGTTTGCTCAGTATCCAGCGGTCGATCTCCTGCAATTGCTCGTAGGGGATGGTCCGGCTTTTGGGATCGAACCCGTCCAGCCGGGCGTAGTTGACGAAAAAGCTATAAACGTTCCACCAGGTATTGAAGACCCGCCGTTTCACCTGCTCGCCGATTTTGTAGCCGAAGTTCAGATTATTAGTCGGATTCTGAGCACAGTATATCCAGCGCATCACGTCGGCGCTCATCTTTTCCACCGCTTCGTCGAACCAGATGGCGTTGCCCGCTGATTTGTGCATCTCTTTGCCCTGCTCGTCCCGGACCAGGGCATGGCCCAGCAGTGTCTTAAAGGGGGCAATGCCTTCCATCATCGTGCTCATGGACAAGAGGGCGTAAAACCAGTTGCGAAATTGGCCCGGAAAACATTCCAGCACCAGGTCCGCCGGTATCCACTTTTGCCAATACTCGCGGTCGCTGGAATATTTTACCGTGGAATATGGCACGATCCCGGCGTCCAGCCAGGGATTGCCCACGTCCTGGATGCGTCCTGCTGCCTTGCCGCATTTTTCGCATTTGATGCGGACCGCGTCGATCCACGGCCGATGCGGCGAGTGGCCGTCGAACTTATCCCAGCCTTCGACAGCCCGCTCTTTTAGTTCCTCCTGGCTGCCGATGACATCGAACCACCCGCACTCGCACGAGAAGATCGGCAGGGCCAGCCCCCAGAATCGCTTTTTGCTGATCATCCAGTCGTGCATATTTTCCAGCCAGTTCAGCTCCAGATCCCTGCCCCATTCGGGTATCCACCGGATCTGGTTGACGATCTCCATGATCTCGCTCCGCCACGACATGCTGATATACCATTCATCCACCGCCCGGAACAACAGCGGCGTCCCGCACCGCCAGCAGTGCGGGTAATCATGACGATACGTCTCTTTTTTGTAATAGAAACCCTTCTCGCGGAGATTTTGCAGCACTTGCTCCGCTACCTCCGCCGCGTTTTGCCCGGTGAGGAAACCATAGCCCGGCGTATAGACTCCCGTTTCGTCGATGGGCATGAGGACGGGCAGTTTATGCTCTTTGCCCAGGTCGAAGTCTTCCTTGCCGCAGCCCGGCGCGATATGCACGATGCCAACTCCCTCGCTGGCCGAGACTTCCGGCCAGCCGATAACCCGATGGGTATAATTAGCCTCGGCGAAACTTTGCCGGACAATCTCCAGATCATCGAACGGCCCCTGGTATTCCCAGCCGATCATCTGGCTGCCGGGCAGTGTCCCTTCGACGGTGAAGGGTCCTTTTTCCTTCATGATGCCGACCAGCGACTCCGCCAGGTAATATATCTCATTATTTTGCCGCACCTTGGCATAGGTTAATTCCGGATTAACCGCCGCCGCCGCGTTAGCCGAGAGCGTCCACGGCGTCGTCGTCCACACCAGCAGGTACTCGCCCGGCCGATCCCGCAGAGGAAACCGCACATAAACCGCGACATCCTCGACATTTTTATAACCTTCGCGTCTTTCCTGCTCGGAGATGCCGGTCTCACAGCGGGGACACCAGGGCATCGCGTCCAGGCCTTTGTAGATTAACCCACGCTGGTGACACTTCTTCAGGAAACTCCAGATGGTGTAATTGTTTACGTCACTAAGGGTATAGTAGCTGTCGTTCCAGTCCATCCAGTAGCCCAGGCGGATAGACTGCTCGGTCTGGACCTGGGAATATTTCGCTACCCGCGCCTTGCAGCGATTGATAAATTCCTCCAGCCCCGCCTTTTCGATGTCCGCCTTGGTCTGGTAGCCCATCTCCTTCTCCACCTCGACCTCGACCCATAAGCCCTGACAGTCAAAGCCGTTCTGCCACCGCAAATCGCGGCCTAACATAGCGTTATACCGCTGGTAGCAGTCTTTCAGGGTTCTGCCCCAGGCGTGGTGCACACCCATAGGGTTGTTGGCGGTGATGGGGCCGTCGAGGAAAGACCAGTGCGGTTTGCCGCGGTTCTTCTGGCGGAGCTTTTCAAAGGCGTGGGTATCGTGCCACCACCGGAGGATTTTGTGCTCCAGGGCGATATTATCACAGGATGATTCCACCGGTTGAAACATCTAACTATCTCCAAAATTGATATTTACAAACAATGTCAAGCATAGCGCGAGTTTTCAGTTTTTGCAATTAGCTCAGTATTATGGCAGGAAAAATCTGATATTGCAAGAAAGTAACCAGGCGAGGGAAGCGGGGTTTTATACGCATCAGCGAGGATTCACGGCGGGAAATCGGCGGGCAAAAAGGGGAAAAAGTCGGTGATTTTTTGCGCAAAAACGGCAAAAATCGGTCAATTTCTGTGAATTTATGGCGCAAACCGGGTGATTTTAGTGAAAAAAGTCGGGTTTTACGGGTGATTTTAACGAAATTCTCGTGTTTTTTCCGGGTTATGAAAGGTTTTTTTGGGTTAGTTTCAGCCAAGGAAGAAGTAAGAGTTTTAGACAACAGGATTTGCCTATTTTAACTACGAATAACGCAAATCAATAAGAATAAAAATACATCACACGGAGACACAGGGCCGCCGGCGGCGGAGAGCAGGTGAGCCCGTCTTCGCCAAGGGGCTTCGACGCGGCAGGCAGGATTGGCAGAATTTAACCGCGAATGGACGCCAATGAACGCCAATCCATAAGAATAAAATATATTGACATGATTAACGTGATTTTAAATTTCAGGTTGAAGATCAGGGTTCGTAAATAGTTTACTGTCCCTAATATTACCTTCAAGGGGGGCATAACCTGGGACCCAAGACCAGATGAAAGATTATCCTAAACAATTGTGCGAAAAATTCTTGATACTACCTATCCTATTACAATTATAATAATATAAAAGCTCCAAATAATCGACATTACTTATTTCCGATATGGTGTCCCCAGATTTCTGGAACGCAGCGGAATAGCGATCAGGTGTATCGCCTTGTTGGCCGGTCTATTCTGCCCTTTTATGAATTCCTATTTCCTTAATCTTTATTCAATACCTTTTCAGCAGAAGGTTTCCGATGTCGTCGATCCCGCAATCTTAGCCAAGCATTGTACAATATGATCTGCTCGTTCTTGGTCAAACCCATTTTTCCTAGAATATGAGAGTCCTGCTCGTGCAGGAATGCTAAATCATCTTTCATCTTTCTGAATCGGCGGTCTGCCGAATTTAGATCAGCTACGGAAACATCAATCTTTGGAACAAGAAGTCGCTCGATTTCTGAAGGCACGAGTTCGAGAACACCGCCTCCATAATGACGGCCTTCCAACTCGGCCGTAAGGCATGTTAGGCTATTCACAAATCCGAGCACCAAAGCAGATGGCTTAATGTTAATTGGCTGAATTCGATAAGCTGTGTCAGTCGTATAGACGTCTGCCCTATTCAGAACGAGGCGTGGATAGTTGTGCGCTCGTTTCAACATGGCAATCGGTGCTGAGTAAACAGATGGTACCTTGTACCAGCATCTTCTTGTCCGACACTTAAAGCGCTTCTGTAGCTGTTGACTAAGCCCAACATCAAGATAGCGCCTTGCATTAGAAGGCAGATCTTCAATATTTTCTTCCTTAAACCAGAGAAAATTTGATGGCAGACCTTCTGATTTGTTTGCTTGATGATCCTCAGTCGTGAAAACCAAGCCTTCCACATGATCACTACGACCAAACATTGGGTGTGCCCATTTCTTCAAGGCGAACTCTTCAATAGTTCTATCGGGCACTAAAAAGAATTTATTGGCACCGGTTACAATTCCGACATCTACTGATGCAACCTCCGAGAAACATTTGACATTGGTGGAAGCGCGCAATTGCACGAGCAATTCACGCTCGTGCGAAGTCAAGAAGATCGGCATCCATTTACCTTCTATAGTCACACCATTGGCGTATGACGCACGCTGAAACTGCCGCTCAGGATTTTCAGAAAGGTCCTGTCGATCCGAAATGGAAATTACGCCAACTCCTTTACTCTTGTCAGAAATCTTCCGCTTCTTCTCGCCAAGAAGAAGCACGGTTCCTTGAAGGGTATCGTCAAACCATATTTCTTGTGGGTCGAACAAGAGAATTCGCGAACATTGTGTCGCAAGGTACCTCCTTAGAGAAGCCGCATGTGGTATATGAAATATTTCTGACGGGATGACCATTGCGATTCGACCGCCAGGATTGAGAAGTCTGATTGAGGCAAGCACGAAAGGCACCCATGCGTTTGTGTGTTTTGTGAAAGGAAGTCCAAGTTGTGCGAATATCTTCTCCGCAAGAAGTTGTTGCTCTTCAGGAAGATATTGATATCGAATAAAAGGGGGATTCCCAATGACAGCGTCGAATCTATCTTCATCTTGTGCCTTGAAGAGAAACCATTGCAGGAAATCGCGATCATGTAACCGAACAGGTAAGTGCGTGCGCTTTCGCGCCTTCTCGGCCTCATCGTGTTCAATTTCAAACGCAGTTACTTGCTTCAAACTGGGAATTCCCTGTTGCTCAATCATCTGTAGAAAAATCCCGTCTCCACAACTCGGCTCTAAAATAGACGTTGGATTGCTTATCTTGATCCATCTTGCAAGGAACGAAGCAATGATGGGATCGGTGTAAAATCCTCCGCGAAGTTTTTGGCTCGACTCTAATGCGATAAAATTCATTTATTTAACCTCTGTAAAAACAGAAGGATTTCATTGGAACCTTGGAGTGTGTAGTACTTTCTCATGCGTTTGTGATCTCAATGAAAAAAGAAGCGTCGGAATATGGTGTCTCATACAAAGAAAAGACGGTATTCGTTAGATTCGCTTGCTCGATTACGTTATTAAAATTACGTCCCCATCGAAGGATTGTCGTATAGTTATCCTGACCAGCTTCTCCTGATGGTTTGTGGCTGATCTCGAAATTCCGAATACCGTGGTCATGTCCGCGGATAATGATTCTCATTGGAACAAAAGTGTGCTCTTGATCGGCATGGCCGCCGTGCTCCGGCTCCCAATCGTAGTCATCGAAAAGAACACGGAAATAAGTCGTTTGGTCGATTCTATGGCCTGGGGGATTCTCGAATTTTGCCTGAGTCAGTCGAACGCCGCCAACGTGGTGACTTCCTGGACGGACCTGAAGAGCATCTGTTCGTGGCAACACCTTTCTCCACACCAAGACGCCCTCTGGGCGTAGTAACCCGATTGGTGCCACCGCCTCGTTTTGTGGCGTTTCGATAGGATATTCCGGCGAAAAAGCATCTCGCATATCTCTCGGCAACAAGGGAGGAAGCGGTACTGATACCGGTGAAAAAGGGTTCGGTGGCGGGACTGATCCATCCGGCGGAGGCTGTCCGAACCTATCGCGACGGCTTCGACGTGCCGCAATCTCGGTTGTCAGAATCCCGCGAGCTGACAAGACTTCGATCAGCGGTTCATTAAGACGACACACAGTTGGCCCCGCGGGATCGAGAAATGGACGTATTGGTCGCAGCAATCGTTTATATTCATCGGTATCAGCGGGGAAATTGAAAACATAGCGGGTGGCCGCCTCGTAATTCGTATAAAGTCCGCCGTCTGTGAGATTATTCGATCCCAAGAACAGTGTGGAATCCGATTCGCGCTCAAATAGGTAGATTTTAGGGTGAAAAGTAGCACGCGGTATTGGGTTGTGATATATAAACACCTCACAATTCCATCGCGATAGTTCTTCCAATACCTCTCGACTTGTTCCGCCAAGATCGATTCCCACGGTCAAACGAACGGCTGCCCCAGCGTCTGTCGCAGCAAGCATACCTTCGCGCAATCGCAATATGGTCCTCAATGCAGTGAAAGCCGAGACAAAAATAATTCGCGTATAAGGACGATCTGATGCAAGCAATGCCGTGAATTCGGTTCCGAGTTGGGATTCAGGCTGAGAAACTGTTGTCGTAATCATTAGACTTGCCTTCTGAATTGCAAATGCCTCATGTGTATCACGCGAACAACAATTAGATTGATCCGCAGAAGATGCGGAACTTTAGTTTCATATCCATATAAAACGCTGCTTCTTTGCCTGAAAGTCTCATTTTTCGCCTATGTACCATAAAATAAACGGCTTATGCTACTTTGTGTAGTGTGCTACGAAGCACGAGCAATTGCATATAAGCAAGTATGATGGTACGAAAATGGGGTGAGATGTCAAGGGGTACTTTCGTACTTTTTTCTGGCGCGGCATTAGCCGTGATTATAGTAAGAAGGTGGGAGGGTAAGAAAGTGGGAAGGTAAGAAAGTGAGAAGGTGGGAAGGTGAGAAAGTGAGAAGGTGGGAAAGTAAGAAAGTGGGAAAGTAAGAAGGTGGGAAGGCGGCGCTGCGCGAGAGAGAAATCAAATGTTCAAAGTTCAAAGTTCAAGGTTCAACGAAAAATCGTTCAAGGTTTAAAGTTCAACGTTCAAAGCGAAAGGAGATTGCCGCGGCCTATCGGCCTGGCAACGACATTTTTAGGGGGGGCTTAATGATGTAAGCCGGGGGCGGATTTGGCCTGCAACTCCAAAGCCTGACGCAGGTTCTCCTGGGTGCCAGTGTTGGAAGGGTCGATCACAAGGGATTTTTGATAGTTGCGAATCGCACCGTCATAATCGCCCAGAAGCAATAAGACGTTGGCCAAATTGTTGTAGGCGTCAGGATAGCGGGGATTGAGACGCAAGGCCCGGTTAAAGTTGTCGATGGCTTCCTGGAACATTTGTTTGTCCTGGTAGGCTAAAGCCAGGTTGTTATAAGCCTGGGGGATCGAATGGATACTGATGGACCTTTGATAATATTTAATCGCTTCGTCATGATTTCCCTGCTGCTGATAGGTGACGGCCAAATTGTAAAGGACGGTGGGATCGTCAGGGTGGATTCTCAAGGCCTGCTGATGATGATAAATGGCCTCAGAAAAATTACCCTTGGTAGTAAGGGCGTTGGCCAGATTCAGATGGGCCAGGAAGCAATCAGGCTCGATCTTCAAAGCCAGGTTATATTGATAAATCGCCTCGTTGGTTCGGCCCATGTCTTCGAGGGTTTTACCGTAATTAACGTGCATAAGGTAATTGTTCTCGGTGACCTGCAAAGACCGACTGAACAAAGCCAAATTGTCCCGCCAGTAGGGGACCTGGGCCCGAGTAACAAGGGTCAAAGCGGTAAGGACAATAACGGCGGCGGCAGCCAGGACAATCTTGCGGAAAGGCCAGCGACCGAGCAGGTCGGCGGCACCCCAGGCGACGATAATAAAGATGCCAGTAGCCGGTAGATAGGTGTAACGGTCGGCCAGGGCCTGCATGCCGACCTGGACCAGGCCAATCACAGGGACCAACATGCCCAAAAACCACAGCCAGCCGACGAGCAGGTATTTGCAGGAGCGTGCCCGGCTGAAAACCGCCAGGGAAATCATCACTAAAAGCAAAGCAGAGGCGGCGGCATACCAAAGGGGTAAACTATCGCCAAGATGAGGATATAATAAGGCCAAACGCTGGGGCCAGAATATCTTCTCCAGGTATTTCAGGTAGCTGACCAGGGCGTTGGCCAGACGAGAGTATAAGGAAAAAGTATGGAAACTGGTTACCGCGCCGCTGGTATGCTGGGCGTGCCAGGTTATAAGGCAGGAAAGAGCGGACAAAACAAAGAAGGGGATTTTCTCCCGCAAAAGAAAGCTGGGGGACTGTTTGCGGAGGTGAAGCTGGGCAGATGAGTTGTTCGGCGGGTCGGCAAGGGCGGAATTGGGGGTAAAGGAAAAACGGTCGTAAGGCCAGTAATCCAGCAGCAGCAGAACGAACGGCAAGGTGACCAGCATCGGTTTGGCCATCAGGCCCAGGGCAAAAAAGAGCAGGGCGGTTATATACCAGGCACGAGAGGAAGATTTTACATAGAAGTAATAGGCAGCGAGGGTGAAAATCGCCAGCAGGGCACTGAGGAGGTCCTTACGCTCGGCGACCCAGGCGACCGACTCGACGCGCAAGGGATGCAAGGCAAAGAGGGCGGCGACAAAGGCACTACGCCAGAGTGAGCCGGTCATCAGTCGCAAGACCCACAACAATAATAAGGTATTTAGCAGATGAAAGAAGACGTTGACCAGATGATGCCGGCCGGCGGCGGGGCCGAAAAGCTGACAGTCCAGCATGTGACTGAGCCAGGTCAAAGGATGCCAGTTGCTGGCGTGAGATTTGGTGAAGGCCCAGACGATATTCTGTTCGGTTAATCCGGTTAAAACATGGGGATTTTCGGTAACGTATTGCTGGTCGTCGTAAGCGTTAAATTCAAAGTGCCGCACCGGCCAGTACACCGTCAGGGTGATAGCGGCCAGGGCGAGATAAACGGTAAAGGAATAATATCGGCTAGTTTTACCAGTCATCAGTAAATACCATCATACCGATGAAAGAGTTTTTTCACAAGGGGCTAATTTATTGCATGGTGCGGCAGAATGGGTTATTATCAGAAGAAATATTATGAGCGAAGGCGAAACCGGTCGGAGTATGAGATATGACAAATATTGACTGGATAGTAGTGGCAGTGTTCTTTGTGCTCATTATCGGGGTGGGAGTGTTTTCGCGTCGGTACATGAAAAGCGTGGCGGACTGGCTGGTGGCGGGCAGGGGAGTGGGCCGTTACCTGGGCATCGTAGCGGATACCGGGCAGGCGACAGGGCTGATGACAATCGTGGCGTGGATGCAGACGACGTACGGGGCGGGACCGGCCTACTGGTGGAACATCATCTTGACGGTATCGTTCGGCATGATACTGGCGGTGACGGGGTGGGGAGTATATCGGCTGCGGGAAACCAAAATCATGACGCTGAACGAGCTGATCGAAAAGCGATATAGCAGGAAGCTGCGAATATTCAGCGGGTTTATCTGTTTTCTGTCGGGGGTGATCAATATGGGGATCTTCCCGATCGTCAGCGGGCGGTTTCTGGTATATTTTTGCGGCTTGCCGGAGCACGTGGCGGTGCTGGGGATGTCGATCCCGACAGTACATATCATCACGGCCTTAATCAGCATTATCGCGGTATTGTTCTGTTTTGTGGGTGGGCAGGTGTCAATCGTGATAACCAATTTCCTGCAGACGGCGATTATGATGATTATGTACCTGGTGGTGGGAGTGGTGGTATATCGGGCGGTGAGCTGGTCGAAAGTGGAAGCGGCGTACCTGGCCCAGCCAAATATGAACGAGCTGGTGAATCCGACGAATTTAAGCGGGGATTTCAACCTTATTTTTTATATTACGCTGGCGTTTTCGCTGTTTTACAACCGGATAGTGTGGGCGCCTAATACTATATGCGGTCAGTCGGCGATCGACCCGCGAGAAGCGAAGATAATGGTGCTGTGGGCGTATTTGCGGACGACGGTGGGTGTGGGACTATTGTGTTTCACGGGAGTAGCGTGTTTTGCCTATATGAATCTGCCGATCTTCGAGGATAAGGCGGCAGTTATTAGGGAGTCACTGGCGAATATATCCAATCCCCAGATATATAAGCAGATGGTGGCGCCGGTATTCCTGGCGAAACTGATGCCGGCGGGCTTGACGGGGCTGCTGGTGGCGGGGATGCTGGCGGCGTTTATCAGTACCCAGGACGCGTATCTCCTGGCGTGGGGCGGGGTGTTCATTCAGGACGTGGTAATGCCGCTGCGGAAAAGGCCACTGGGGACCAAACAGCATATCTGGCTGCTGCGTTGGGCGGTAATCGGGATCGCTATTTTGATTTTCCTGTTTGGGATCTTTTATCGGGAGACGGAATATCTGGTGATGTTTATGTTCCTGACATTCGCCATTTTTACCAGCGGGGCGGGGGTGACGATTCTGGGGGGATTGTACTGGCGACGAGGCAACAGCGCCGGGGCGTGGGCGGCGATGATTACCGGAACGACACTGCCGATCGCCGCGATTTTCTTACAACAGATATGGACCAAGGTGGAGTTTTTGCGGAGTTACGCGGAAAAGTTTCCGCTGTCGGGAGTGGAAATAGCGCTGCTGTCGAGCTTGACCAGTATCGTGGTGTATGTGCTGGTTTCCTGGCTGACGACGGCGAAGTTCCGGCTGTTCGATCTGGATGAGCTGCTGCATCGCAAGGGCGGGGTGAACGTCGAGGTGGCGCTGAAGATGAAGGGGACGGGCAACTGGTTTTTCCAGCATTTCTATCAGATTATGTGGGTGGTGGCGATCGGGCTGACGGGAGCGGTTGTCGTGACGATGGCGTATAACGTGATATACGAAGACCGGATATCACCGCTAAGGTGGCTGAGTTTCTGGAAGTACTGGATATTTATCATGTTCTTCGCGAGCGTGCCGCTGACCTTCTGGCTGATCGGGGGGGGAATCCGGGATATGGCCCGGTTGTTCAAACGACTGGCGCGGGAAAGAGTGGATGAAAGAGACGACGGCTTCGTAGCGGAAGCAAAAACTACCGGGAAATGAGAAGCAGCCAGACCGGAATGGCGGGCAAGGCAGAACCGGCGGAATAGCTGATGGTCAAGTTTTGGTCTTAAGCGATTTCAGGATGGGCATATTCTTTTCAATCAACTGAATCCTTTGCTGGACGCAGGCGTGGGTACGCAGCGGATCCTCCGGGGTGTTGATGACGTAATCGAGCAATTTCTCCACGGTGGTGGTGGCGACGTGTAAGCGGGTGTCGGAGGAGGCGTAATAGATGAAGAGGTCGCCGTTATCACGGGGGATCCAGCCGTTGCCGAAGAGGACGTTGGAGACGTCGCCGATGCGTTCGGGTCCTTCGGGTGCGAGCAGGTAGCCGGCGGGCTTGTGAATGACCTTTTGCGGTTCGTCGAGCTGGGCTAAAAAGGCATACAGAACATAGCGCATGCCGGCGGCGGTGTTCCGCACGCCATGGGCCAGGTGCAGCCAGCCCTGGTCGGTCTTGATGGGGGCAGGGCCCAGACCGTTCTTGATTTCAGTGATGGTGTGATACTGCCGGCTGTCCAGGATGATCTCCTTTTCGATAACGGGGTGCTCGATGTCATCGACCAGGCCAAAGCCGATGCCGTCGCCGGCGGATTCCATAAACTGCTCCTGGGGACGAGTGTAAAAAGCATACCGGCTGTTTACGAATTCCGGGTGAAGAACGGCGTTACGCTGCTGCGAGGAAGGGGTCTTGATGTCGGCAAGCCGCTGCCAGGAGCGAAGGTCCTTAGTGCGGACAAGGCCGCACTGGGCGATAGCGGCGGAGATGCTGCCCTTGGGGGCGTGAGGGTCGGGGCGCTCGGTGCAGAAGATACCGTAAATCCAGCCGTCCGCGTGGCGGACCAGCCGCATGTCGTAAACGTTGGTGTCGGGATTGTCGGTTTCCGGCAGCAGGATGGGATAATCCCAGAATTTAAAGTTGTCAATACCCGTGGGACTTTCGGCGATGGCGAAAAAGGATTTCCGGTCGGCGCCCTCAACGCGGGCGGCAAGACAAAATTTACCTTCCCACTCGATGGCCCCGGCGTTAAAGACGCTATTGACGCCCATTCTTTCCATAAGGTGGGGATTGGTCTGGTAATTGAGGTCGTAGCGCCAGAAAAGTGGGGTATGAGCCGCTGTCAGGACGGGATATTCATAGCGATCGCAGACGCCGCTGCCCTCTTCCAGCTTGCGGTTTTTGCGTTCGATAAGTTGGTGGTGCTCCTGGAAGAGGTGGGCGAGTCTCTTTTCAAAGACTTTTTTATCCATGTTAAAAAGTTTCCTTCCGAATTAAATATTGTGGTTAGCTATAAGCCGGCGGATTCGGCGCGGGCCGGCTCAGGGGTGTCGATTTTTTTGTATTCCTCGAGTTTGTCGTACCAGTTATACTTCAGGATAATCGAAGTAATAACCAGGACAGCGGCAGCGACCCACATGGCCCGGAATTCCCGGATGACCAGGTAAATGGGCACAACCATGAGCATTAACTGCCAGATAATACCGACGCAGACGTTTGTCATGTCGCGGTAGAAATTCATATTGCGTTCGAAATGGGGATTATCCCGGATGACTTTTTCGTAAACGGGTTTCCAGAAACCCCAGGGGCGAACGCGGATGTAAAAGTTCTTGAGGGTTTCATCACTTTCCGGCGGGGTCATCAAACTGGTGATGATCGAGGCGGCAGTGCTGACAACCAAAATGATGGGAAAACCGTTCAGGGCGGACAGTTTCGGTAAGGCTACGGGCAGGATCATGGCACAGGCAATGCCGGTAACCATACCCAGGAAATAGCCGAAACCGTTGAGCCGCCACCAATACCATTTCAAGACATTAGGGGCCATGTACCCACCCCAGAGGGCGGCGACGATCCATTTGGTAACCGTATCAATCGACTGCGCCTTAAAACCGAAGGCGATACCGGCGATAACCACCAGGATGGTGCAGATGTAACTCATGGCGACGTATTTTTTGTCCGAGGCGCTGGAGTTAATGTAGCGTTTGTAAATGTCATTAACGACGTAGGAAGCGCCGCAGTTGACGGTGCAACTGAAGGTGCTCATAAAGGCGGCCAAAAGCCCGGCGACGACAATTCCCATCACGCCCACCGGAATAAAGTTATTTAAAACGAAGGGCAAAATCTGTTCAAAATCGACGTTGGCGCCCATAGCGTTGAGTTGGGAGCTGTAAAAGACGAGGCCGAGCACGCCAATACCGGCAATCATGAGATAACGGGGGAAAAACAGGGCTAAGTTTACCGAAAAGCTCATCTTGGAGGCCTCTTTGGGGCTGCGGGTGGAGAGAATCTTCTGCATGTCATAGTTGGGTGCAGGGCCGGCCATGCTGACGAGGAAACCTTTAAAGAGAATCATAAAAAAGAATATGGTAAACAAGGAATAACCGTCGGCGGCGATCTTGTTGTTAACCTCGGCGATCAGGTTAGACCAGTCCAGATTGAGTTTCCAGCCGAAAAAGAGCTCCTTCCAACCGTGCGGCACGACGGCGGCGATGGCCTCGGGGCTGGTCCGGGTGATAGCGATCACGGCGATAAATACGGAAGTGATGGTCATCAGGGTAAACTGGATGAGGTCGGTAATCACGACGCTGAACATGCCGCCCAAAATGGTGTAAACGGTGGTGACGCCCATGAAGGCAATGGCGTAAACGTGGGGCGAGACGTCCCAGGGCAGAAAGACCTTCGCGAATTTGCCGATACCCTGAAAATCGTAGGCCAGAAAACCAACTACACTGATGAGAGCGTAGATAACCACACTGATGTGGGAAAGCTCGGAGCCCATCCCCCTGCCGAAGCGGGTTTTAATCCACTCGGCGCCGGTCATGACGTTGGAGCGTCTGAGCCAGGCGGCCAGGTAAATCATCAAAAAGACCTGGTTGAACATTGGCCAAAGCCAGGGGATCCAGGCGCTTTTTAAACCGTAGATGAACATCAGAGTTACCAGCCACATCGTGCCGGTAATGTCAAACATGCCGGAGGCGTTGGCTACGCCGAGATAGTACCAGGGGATAATTTTTCCCCCGAGAAAATAGGAATCCAGATTTTTGGCGGCCCGCTTCGAGAGGATTACGCCAATCAATATCATGGCCACTATATAGCCGACGATAATGGCGATATCAACGGGATGTAACTGCATCAAAATTCTCCTTACCGCTAACGGGTAATCCCCTCATAATCAAGTGCTTATCTCAGCGAAGCTTATTACGACTCTAATGGTAATTTTTCATATTATGATGATTTTTTGCTCATTTGCAACAGGAATTTCAGGGCGGAATTATTTGCTGACAGGCAGGGGCAAAATTGTACTTTGGATAATAGTGCTTGTGAGACGTCCGGGCGACAACTATAATGGTACTTTATGATTACGCAAGTTAATACCGAAAAAAGTCTGGCAAAAATTTTGCTGTTAGCGGGGATAATATCAGGAATAACAAATTCCTTATGGGCGGCTGATCCTTCATTTTACGTCAAAAAAGATACCTGGCAGGATACGGTTTTAGCCACCCGGCAGAAGCTGGCTGAAGATGCGAAATCCGCTGATAAGGCACAGTCGCGGGCAGATCAGAAAAAAATGTGGCAACTGATAGAGCGGGATTTCCCCAGCCCGGCCGCCTGCCACCAGATGCAAATGGAAAGAGACGCCCGTATCTGGGACCAGGATTGGCCGACGGGTGACCTGACGGTGCTGGCCCAGCGCTACGCGGCGGCGGCGGGACGGACAACGGCCTACCTGGCAGGGCAGGCAGTACCCGATTATGACCGTCAGGCGCAGGAACGGGCAAAAAAGGTGAAAACCAATGATGACCTGGCGGCAGTCCGCCAGCTTTACTATAAGTCGCATGATTATATGGATAAGGTGATTCTGGACGAAGCCCAGGAAGGTATTCGAAAATACCGCATGGGAACGCTGGTTATCAAGGCTCAGCCCAACGCTGCCGTCACGGTGAATCAACTCAAGCACGATTTTCTCTTCGGCTCGGCACTGGATGCCGTCATGTGGAGCGTGCCGGAAGATTACCAGGACAAAAGAGATTGGCCGCTGGATTTTGAGTATTATAAGGATCCCAGCCAGATTGAGTTTGTTAATGCCCATCGGGAAAAGTACCTCCAGATGGTCAAGGAAAATTTCAACCACGCGGTACACCGCAACGCAATGAAATGGCACAATACCGAATGGAAGGAGCCGGGCAATATCTATTACACCGCGGCGGACCGGGTGGCATGGTGGTGCCAGAAAAACGATATCTCGATGCGGGGCCACTGCGTGACCTGGGGGGCAAAGAGTCTGATACAAGACTGGCTGAAAAAACTGGATAAAGACCAGTTACGCTGGCAAATCCATCAGCGGATACGCGACGTTATGAACCGCTACAAAGGCCGAATCGAGGAATGGGACCTGAACAACGAAATGGTAAGCTGCCGATGGTATCGTGAGCAGTTAGGCGACGAGATTGTCGGGGATATGTTCCGCTGGGCCAAAGAAGCCAATCCCGACGCGGCGCTATTTCTCAATGATTACTACATCCTGACGGGCGACTGTCTGGAAGCCTACGTGGAGCAGATCCGCGATTTTCTGGTTAAAGGCTATCCGGTGGGGGGTATCGGCGTACAGTCACATGCCTGGGGAAATGACGTCAACCTGGGCAAGATCCGCCACGGACTGGATGTGCTGTCCCAGTTCCATCTGCCCATCAAGAGCACCGAGTATATTCCCGATTACAATACCAACAGCGAAGAATATAAGGCCCGGCTGATGGAGGAATTTTTCCGGGTGTGCTTCGGTAAGCCGCAGGTGACGGGGATCGTCTTCTTCGGCTTTTGGGAAGGAGCCCATTGGCAGCCGAAACACGCCCTTTACAAACTGGACTGGACGCCTACGGCGATGGCGAAGATGTACCGCCATCTGGTATTCGAAGAGTGGTGGACGCGATTCGAGGGAAAAACCGACGAGAACGGCCTGTGCCGGGCGCCGGTCTTTTACGGCAGGCACCAGGTTGAAATAAACGGACGCGATATAACGGTTGATTTCCCCAGGAGCCAGGGCAAAGAAAAGATGGTTACGGTGGAGACGCAATAACCGTTCGAGCTGATAGCTAAATAATATGTGGTTTAGTTTTTCTGGTAAGGCAGGATGTTGTAATACACGATTTCGTATTTCCAGCAGCCGAGCTTTACCGCGCGAAGGGCTTTTCTGATGTCCCGGACATAATCGACGAGGTCCTGGTTGTCAGCGTAATCCTGGCCTGTCTGCTGATACCATTTGACGAGATATGATCCGAAGGTAGTGGCCCCGCCGTGATGGCCCCGCTCCCATAGCTTAATCGAAAATAGAATATCGGCTACCTCCGGGCAGGGCAACTGCAGGTTGTCGTCGTCAAAAAGCGATTCCAGCCGCTGCACTACCTCTACCATATCATGCTGGTACAGTTCCTGCGGGGTTTTATCCTCGATTACCGCATGGTATTCAGTTTTCAACTCCTCCAGATTATTGGTCATATCCTCGAAAAAGGCCTGGAAGGCGGGTTTGCCGGATTCTTTTTCCTTCCATGATGCTAGCTGAGCTTCCATTTGCCGGATGAAATTTTCATATTCTTCCAGCCGATTTTTTATTACCAGAAAGGTGCGACTAAAGTCGTCCATCACCTGGTGAAAAAACCGGCGCTGGCGTATTTGAATACCAGGCCGACTGCGGCTGAAGACATCGCACAAAAATCGTCGGCCGATACACCAGTTTACGCCTACTTCGTCAAAGGGCCGGTCGGGCAGCCGCGGGTGCTCCTTAAAGACGTCGATGGTGTCAGCCAGATACCGCCGGGCAAATGTCACCGGAGTATTTAAGTTACCTTCCAGGGCATAAATCAAAACCCTGCCGCAGGGGGGAATCTTTTTGCTCAGATGAAATACGGCTCGGTCCTGGTTATAAGTGACCGGATAGGTATATTCACCGTAGATGGGCCAGGTATTTTTATTGCCCTTGCCCAGGAAGGGAAAGGTCATCGAAAATTCGCCGCCCAGCAGCAGTTGGGTCTGCCAGCGGGCCGCGAAGGGGATTTTCCAGTCGATGGTAACGTCTTTTTCGAAAAAACGGTTGTCCAAATGTTCCTCGTGCCAGATACCGGGTGCGGCGAGCCTGCCGAGGTAGATGCTTTTGCCGTCCAGGCTAATCCGCACCGCCGGAAAAAGGCCGGCTGCGGCGGAGCCTTTATCCAGCAATAGGCTTATTTTCTGTCCCTCCCGCGGCCAGGCGCAGATCAGAATGGTGTTTTCCCCTTTTAACAGGCCCATAAAAATATTCTCCGCAGGCAGAGATATGGTATCGCACGAAGAAAATATTTTCGGATCATAGATATCGCTGTTGAGGTATCGGCAGGGAATGACCCCGTAAGCTATGGGGGCATAAGCCAGTATCCCGGTCATATTTTCCCGCGGGTTTATCTGGACAGAGCCGCTTTGGTCAAAAATAAATTCGCCCTGAATAAGCCTGTCGCCGGCGGTGAAGGTTGCGGTTATTTTTACGTTTTCCTCGGTTTCCTGGACCGCCTGGCAGTTTATGATACTGTCCGCTTTAATCTGCTCCGAGAAAAAAGGGACAATTTTTATCGTTTCTTCCTTGCCCGCGTCCAATTTGGAAACCATTAAAAGCGCCCCCTCTTTTAGGCTGAATTGACCGAGCCAATTAACACCCTCAACAATTATCACCCCGGATGCCGGCTGGTCGTCTTTAACAGTTATTTTCGCCCAGCTCGCCGGCAGGGGGATAAACAGCATGAACAAAAAATGATAAAAAGTGACACATTTAAGCTGCTTCACGATTAACCTCCGGCTTGCCCGATATTATCCGCCTCAGCTAAATTTTGGGTTTATCTTCCCTGATTTTAATCGATCAGCTTAGCCTTGAAAAGTTATATTCTTTTGGTGCGGGAAAAAGGCAATAAAAAAGGCCCCGCAAAACAGCGGAGCCTTTCGGTTCTCAAGCAGCACGGCTAGAGGGGATTAACATTGGTCGCACAGGGACCCTTTTTGCCCTCACCGATCTCGAACTCGACCTTTTGGCCTTCATCGAGCGAGGCGTAGCCTTTGGCCTTGATTTCCGAATGATGCACAAATAAATCCTTGCCGCCGTCATCCGGAGTGATAAATCCGTAACCTTTGCTTGCGTTAAACCATTTTACTGTACCTGTACTCACTGACAAATCTCCTGGGCCTTTATAAGGCCATCCAAAAATATCTCTCATTCTGAACTTATGGGGGGCATATTCTTGAGAGATGCAGGAATATACCCTCATTTTTAATCGGCGTAATTAGAGCATAAAAATTAAAATATGCAACAAATAAATATTATTTTTATAAAAAATATTAATCTTAAAAAACCCGCTAAAGTGAAAAAAATGATTTTTTTGGGCTAATCTAATTCTAGGCGGTTTTTTTTACCTGCAATTTTTCAGCTATCTGGGCTACGCGTCGGCCCAGAAATCGCGCGATGTCCAGGTCCTGAGCGACGGGGTAAAGCTCACCTTTGGAGCCGGCGATGGTAGATGGCCCGTAGGGCGTACCACCGCGCGCTTCAGCATGGAGCATACCCGCAGTGGAATATGGCACGCCGACGATAATCATCCCCAGATGTAAAATCGGCACCATCATGGTTAACAGGGTAGTTTCCTGTCCGCCGTGGGTGGAACCGGTGGAGGTAAAAACGCCGGCGGGTTTGCCCTCAAAAACACCTTCCTGCCATAGCGGAGAGCAGGAATCAAAAATCTGCTTCATCTGGGCGCACATATTGCCGAACCGGGTAGGACTGCCGAAGATAAAGCCGTCCGCTGCGCGAAAGTCATCGGGGGTGCAGACGGGAATATCTTTTTGCTGGTTAAGGACATCACGAGCGGTCTTATCGCCGTTAATGAATTTCTTCACCACATCAAAATCATCCGCCCGGCGGAGCACCGCCTCGCCACCCGCAATTGATTTAATCCCGTCAACCACCGCCTGGGCCATTTTGTAGGTGTGGCCAAACAAAGAATAATACACCACTAGAATTTTAACCTTCATGAGCGACACTCCTATAAATTTTTAGCTGCGATAAAAAAATTAATGAACTGTTTTACCCAAACAAATGTTAGATGATAGCGTTTTAATCCACCAGGATAAGGCCATAATAATTCGGACACTGCGCGGTGGTTCGGAGCACCTCAAGGGTGAAACCGGCTTTTCTGGCCGTTGTGAAAACGTCAATGCCACAGGCTTCCATTGCGGGTCTGGCCCGCTGGGGATACTTGCATCGGCGGGATTCCACGGGGCAGGAACGGCAAAAATAACAAGGACCCGAACCCAGGGCGAAAACCTTCCAGGCGCCGCGTAAAAAAATGGCTCTTTCGAGCTGGGCAATAATAGCTATGACATTAACCGCGGCGGAAAAATGAATCAGAATCGCCCGGCGATAATCGTCGAGAATCTGCCGCATTTGCTGGGGCGTGGGGGTGTAAGGCGGACACACCAGGCATTCGCCGTAGCCGCTGCAGCCGAATTGACATTTCAAGCGTACCCAGGCAGCGGTTATCACGTCGGCAGGAGAAATGATGCGTAAATCCTTAATCCCTGATTTCGCTTTTATCATCTGGCGCAACTGACTGTTGGTTAACGTATTATTGGCGGCGGAAGTCTTGGCTGAGCGGCGCATAATCAAACTCATTAAAAATGTCTATGGTTTATAAAAATCAATATTCACATAAGACGATTATTGCCCATGCGGCTGATTCTCAAAAACATATTATATCCCCGGCCGGCCGGTAAAACAAGATGGTCCTCCCCTTCGACTTGACAGATTGATGGAGTCAGGTTATACTAAATTCTCGGGTATTTTCTTACCTTTTTCTGGTGCGGCATTCGGCCAGGATGAAGCGACCGGTTGCGGCAAGTTCAATCGAGCCGTCGAGCCGGGCCTTGGTTTCTCATGGAGAGTATTGGTGAAAAACGACCATTTAACGAACTTATAACCGACAGATGAGTGTTAATAGTAAAAAAAATCACGGCAAACCCCAGACCATCAGATATTCATTTTTGAAGATTCTGACCGGGTCCGATTTGTCGCAGCGACGCTTGCCGTTGATGTCGGCACAAAGCATCAACCCCGGTCCTGTCGTCTGGCTGACCGCCTGTGTTCATGGCGATGAGGTGGGAGGCAGCGTCGTTATCCATGACATTTTCAAGAAAATCGGAAAAAATCCCTTATTAAAGGGCAACCTTTTTGCCTTCCCCCTGATGAACCCTATTGGTTTTGAGGCAGCTTCGCGCAATATTATCTTCAGCGAGGAAGACCTTAATCGTTTCTTTCCCGGCAATAAAGACGGGTCACTGGCGGAGCGGATCGCCGATCAGACATTCAGCACTATCAAAGCCACCAATCCCACGTTAGTTTTGGACCTCCATAATGACTGGAGAAAATCCATCCCTTATACATTACTTGATCCCGATCCCGGTCCCGCACATCAGGAAGCCTATGAAAAGACCAAGATTTTTTGTAAAAAGACGGGATTTTGGGCGATCTATGACACCGACGGATTCAAAAAGACCCTTTCCAACAGCTTACTGCTGCACGACATACCCGCCCTGAGTCTGGAATTGGGTGAATCACACATAATCAGCGAAAAAAATATCGAATTTGGCATTAAATCCGTTTGCAATATCCTGGCTCATCTGGGAATGATTGAGCCTGACGCCGAGCCTTTTCGTTATCCCGTTCCCGAGGAGTTTAGCTCTCATATCCTTGCCTATTCCCAGAAACCGCTTTGCTCCTCCAGTGGAATTATCAGATTTTTGGTCAAACCGGGCGATATGGTCAAACAAGGCCAGCTCCTGGGGAAAATCTATAATACCTTCGGCAAGCTCATGGAAAATATCGTCTCCCTGTATGACGGCATCGTTTTGGGTAATACCGATTCTTCCGTAGCTTTTCCCGGCGCTTCAGTTTTTGCCTTTGGCGTCATGGCAAAAAATATCCCTACCGATAAACCCAAATAATAATTTGGTGTTAATCAGCCGGGCCGCCAAAAATTGCCAGTGCTGTCTTTACCCAAATAATGGTTAATCCATTAACAGGAGGAACAGCCGTTATGTTCTTACTGGTGCTCCTGCGACATGGTGAAAGTCTCTGGAATAAAGAAAACCGCTTTACCGGCTGGACGGATGTCGATCTGTCATCCCGGGGAATAGAAGAGGTCCAGGCCGCCGGCGAAAGACTGCGGCAGGAAGGTTTGGTATTCGATGTCGCCTTTACCTCCGTATTAAAAAGGGCGATCCGGACCCTCTGGATCACCCTGGACAAGATAGACCGCCTCTGGCTGCCGTATTACTGCTCCTGGCGATTGAATGAAAGACACTATGGCGCCCTGCAGGGCCTGAATAAAGCGCAAACCGCCGAGCAATATGGGCAAGAACAAGTTCTGCTTTGGCGCAGGAGCTACGATGTCCCGCCGCCGGCACTGACGGAAACCGACCCGCGTTATCCCGGCGGCGACAGTCGCTATCAGGATTTGGATAAAAAGGATTTGCCCCTGACCGAGAGTTTAAAGGATACCGTCGGGAGATTTTTACCCTATTGGCATCAGACGATTGCCCCGACCGTCATATCGGGCAAGAAGGTGCTTATTTGTGCCCACGGCAATAGTCTCAGGGCCCTGGTGAAATACCTGGACCAGATTTCCGATGAGGAAATTGTCAAATTAAATATCCCCACCGGCATCCCTCTGGTTTACGAGCTGGATAAGGATGTCAGACGAATTAAAAGCTATTATCTCGGCGATCCCCAGGAAGTGGAAAAAGCCGTGCAGGCAACCGCCGACCAGGCGAAAACGAAGAAACAGTAAAGCGTTTCGCTAGGGATAACCGCAATGTTCACGTGTCCCAACTGTAAGAAATATCTCAGGAAAACAGGGAATAGATACGGGGATTTCTGGTCATGCTCATCATGCTCCGGAAGAGCCGTAACTTTCGAAGTCGTTCGAAATGTATTATCACCGCCTGTCGTAAACAGACTATGGCAACAAGCAAAATCCGGAGTTTACCCTTATAAAAGAAAATGTCCCGCTTGTAATTGTTTAATGAAAGAAGTGCTGTTTAATAATTCAGAAAAAACAGAATATATAGATGTATGCCCGGTGTGCCATTTAGTTTGGTTTGATGCTGACGAATTTGAGAACCTTCCCAAAATTCCATTTAATGAGTTGCCCTCAAATAATCTATCGTCCCCAGCCAGGAAAAGCCTCGCTCTGGCGAAACTGGAGATTTTAAAACAAACCCAGGAGATGGAAAAAATCGGCAGCAGCGCGCCGGAGGATTGGTGGGAACTCATACCGGCATTTTTTGGATTACCTGTCGAATATAATAACACCCAACTCCGGTATAAACCCTTACTTACCTGGATTCTGTCTGCCGTTATTGCCATAGTAAGCATTGCCGCCTTTTTCAATCTTGAAGAAACTGTTAGAAATTGGGGATTAATACCGGCGGAGTATGCCCGGCACTATGGTCTGACGTTTATCAGTTCATTTTTCCTGCATGGGGGAGTTTTTCACTTGATTGGTAATCTTTATTTCCTCCTGGTCTTTGGCGATAACGTAGAAGACGTTTTGGGAAAGTGGCGTTATGCGTGGCTGATTTTCGGTGCTTGTATGGCAGGAGATATTCTTCATATTATGGCAGACCCCGCCTCTGGCATTCCCTGCATAGGAGCAAGCGGAGGTATCTCCGGAGTCATTACCTACTACGCTCTGAAATTCCCCAGGGCACATATTGGTATTTTGTTTCGATTCGGCTTCTACTTCCGATGGGTCCGTCTGCCGGCTTCAATTATGTTATTTTTCTGGATACTGATGCAGTTTTTTATTGCCTATCTGCAGATGGGTGGTTTTAGTGATGTTTCTGCCCTGGCGCATTTGGGTGGTGCTGCGGTGGGATTTGTATTCTGGTTGATACAAAAGTGAGCATTATGAATTTGTCCGAATTCTGCCGTTGGTTCTGAAAAATACTATTGACATACATCGGTCTGCAAGTAAGAATTTAGGCAGAAGCACTTCATTTGATGAGCGGATTATGACCAAGCGAAAAAAAACTGATTATCAAGATAATCGTACCCAGGCCCTGCTGGAGATGTCGCGGGCCTTAGGCTCCACCTGCCAGCTCGATGATCTGCTGAACATGGTCGTTCGCTATTCCATGGAATTACTGAACGCGGAACGCGCGACATTATTTCTCTACGATAAAGAGCACCATGAGTTATACAGTCGGATAGCGGAAGGCGCCAAGGGACTGCGAATCCCGGCCGACGCCGGCCTGGCCGGGGCGGCGGCGGTCACTCTCAAGGTCATAAATGTGCCCGACGCTTATGCGGATGAAAGATTTAATCGGAAAGTGGATGAGCAGACCGGCTATCATACCCGCAGTATTTTATCCTGCCCTTTAACCGATTATGAGGGACAATTAGTCGGGGTATTGCAGGTTTTAAATAAAAGAGAAGGCACTTTCCATGAAGACGATATATCGTTAGCCGAGGCGCTATCCGCCCAGGCGGGCGTCGCCCTGCAGCGGGCCCATCTGTTGGAAGAGTACCTGGAGAAAAAACGTCTGGAGGATTCGCTGCGGATCGCCCAGGAAATTCAGGAAAAATTACTGCCCCGTCAGGCTCCGCATTGGGAGGGCTTTGATATCGCCTGCTGGAACCGGCCCTGTGACGCTACCGGGGGCGATTTTTGTGATTTTCTGCCCCTCGACCACGAGCGCCTGCTGATTACCCTGGGCGATGTCAGCGGTCACGGTATCGGACCGGCCCTTATCTCCTGCGCGACCCGGGCGATGCTGCGGGCCTTGAGCAGTGTGGAAAAAAATATTGAGCGGGTCGTGCAGCGGGTAAATTACCTCACAAAAGAGGATCTGCCGGATAACCGTTTCGTAACCGCCTTTACGGGAATATTACACAATAAAAAAGGTCAGCTTCATTATTGCAGCGCCGGACAAGGCCCCTTGGTTTGGCTGCATGCCCGGAATAACAAGGTAGATATCCTGGGCGCGGGCGCCATCCCGATTGGTATCATAGATGATTTGGGAGATCTGGAACCGCAAGTAATTTCCTTTGGTGATGGTGACATATTCGCACTATTAACGGATGGTTTCTATGAATGGTCGCGGGAGGACGGCGAATTGTTCGGTGTGGAAAGAGCTATAGAGGTAATCCGCCTAAATCAGCAGCGAACCGCCGGTCAAATTCTTGCGGCTATCAAAACCGCGGTGGAAAAATTCTCTGAAAGCAAACAAAAGGATGATCTAACCGCAATTATTATCAAAAAATTATCTTGTGTTTGATGTTAATGGAATAATTTTACTTGACTTCTTCGGAGTGAAAACTCTTATAATCAAAATGTTGGTTATGTCAATTATAAGACAAAGGCTGTCTAAGAAAAAGTTTATAACCCTTTAGTGGTAAGGCAATTACGATTATATGCTTGCATGTATTAGAAGTTTACGCTAATATGAGACGAAATTAATAACGATATAATAGCATATAGCTAATAGAGTATATTAGATAAGTATGGCATCATGAGGTTTAGCTGAACAAAGGAGTTGGGAACTTTAAGTGGGGCAGTTACATATCTCGGGTTAACTATGAAAGGAGGGTACAAAGGGCGGAGAATCCATACCCTGGTCGCAAGCCTGTCGGCGACGGTTATCGGAGTAGGCGTAAGCATCAGGCAAGCAGGATAAATATTATGTTATCTGAGGAAAAGGAAAGACGATAATTGTATTCACCTGTGATTATCGGCTTGGAAGAAAACATTCAGGTGAAATTTACAGGAGTAGGGCTATGATTAAGAAGTTTCTATGGTTGATTTTGGTTTTTGTCTTGTGCCTGGGCTTTACCGGCGCGGCACGGGCAGGATTGGTAGCTTATTATCCCTTTGACGGGGATATTAATGACTATTCCGGCTACGGCAAGAACGGCGTGTACTGGAGCGGCGGTAGTAGCACTGCTACCCCGTCCTTCACCTCCGGCAAACTCGGGCAGGCAATCTCCCTCCAACCCTTTGACAGCTATGATACCGACGGTATTCCCATCGGCACGCGGATTGAGCAAGGCGTTATCCTGCCGGATGAAACCTATTTTGATCTACCCGGTGGTATAAGTATTTCGTGCTGGGTTAAATTTAGCTCCAGGATGGGCGTCTATCCCGGCGGCGGATTCGGCGAGGGCTGGTTTGCCGCGTTGGTAACCAAGAGCCGGGCCAGCGATCAGTGGAGTATGCAAACTAACTGGAATACCGGCGCCCAGCGGATGATGTGGAGGATCGGTCACACCGCCGGTGCTACCAGTATTACTACCGTTAGACCCGGTACTACCGATGACACCATTCACCTGTGCGTGGATGAATATGATAATCCCACCTGGAATGTGTGGTATCATGTGGTGACGACGTATAGCTCCGATACCGGGGTGATGAAGGTTTATTTCAATGGTGAGCCAGACCCGACTAATACCGCTACCTCGATCCAGGGTGATAAATCAATAGGAGACCGAAACAACATCCAGGCGGCGGCCGCCATTGGCATCTATGCCAAGAGTGATTATACCCCTTGGGGTACTGATGACAGCTATTCCGATTCTCATGATGGTCTGATCGATGATGTGGCGATTTTCGACACCGTTTTGACCGACGCCAATGTGCAGTTTATTTACGAGACCAGCGTTAGCGCATTTATATCCGGCGCACTGGCTGGTATCAGTGAAAGTGAAGGCAGCACGAACGTCTGCGAAGGTGGATTACTTGCTCCGGAGACGGACAGTTATACCATCAAGATGTATAAAAGGTCCGCCGGCGATCCCAATATCACCGTTACCCTGGGCTACGATTCCGATCAGATTACAGTGGACCCGACTTCCGCGATAATAACCGAGGCCAGTTCCTGGCAGGCGTTGATTACGGTTACCGCGGTCAATGACAGCGATGTGGAAGGACCCCATTATTCCACGATTGCCCATACGGTCTCCTGTTCGGATCCCAACGGGGCCGACTATAACTGGGGCCATGACACGGACAAACTGCGGGATGTGGTCGTCGCGATTCAGGACGATGAGCAAAAGACCGTAATTGTTGCGGAATCTGGCGATTCGACCGAGGTAGCGGAGACGTTTTCTACTTCAGACAGTTATACCGTAAGTCTGGGTGGTGTGCCGTCGGCGAGTGTGACGTTGAATCTGACCTATGACTCTGATCAGGTAACGCTCAGCCCCACGGGACTGACCTTTACCACCGGAAACTGGTATCTGCCGCAGACCGTAACGGTAACCGCGGTGGACGATGAAGTCTTGGAAAGCTACATGGGACAGACGCATACCACGGTAATCGAAGGCAGTTGTACCGGCGGTGGTTACGACGCGGTTGAGGTCGCGGATGTCACGGTTGATATTACGGATGATGAGCCATATTGCGGCGATCCGAATACGACCGCAATGCGAAGTGTCGCGGATATTTCCGGGCCGGATGGTACCTGGGACTGCTACATTGATTTGTATGATTTGGCGAAGATGGCGAATGACTGGCTGATCTGCATTGATCCGACGGACGACGATTGTGATCCCAACCTCGGCGGAACTTGGCCGGAAATTTAAGGGTAAACAGGTGTTTAACTGGATAAATATTTAAATGAAAATTTACAGGAGTAGGGCTATGATTAAGAAGTTTCTATGGTTGATTTTGGTTTTTGCCATGTGCCTGGGCTTTACCGGCGCGGCGCAGGCGAAGTTGGTGGCTTATTATCCCTTTGACGGGGATGCTAATGACTATTCCGGCAACGGCAAGAACGGTGTGTACTGGAGCGCTGGCAGCACTACCGCCACCCCGGCCTTTGTCACGGGTGCCAAGAGTGTCAGCGGCCAGGCGATCAAACTCAATGCCTTTGCCAGCTATGATACTGCCGGCGTTGGCAGCACACGGATTTATCAAGGCGTGATCCTCCCGGATGAGTCCTTCTTTGATTTTACCGCTGGGATTACTGTGGCAGCCTGGTATAAATTTAACTCCGTGATGAGTGTCGGTGATCAGGGCGCGTTCGCTGCGATGGTGACCAAAAGCAGGGCCAACGACACGTGGTGTACGCAAAGTAACTTTAATACCGGTGCTCAACGAATGGGCTGGAGACTTGGTCGAGCAGCTGATTCTATGAGTACTATGTCCGTCAGACCCGGTACTACCGACGACAAAATTCACCTGGGCGTGGATGACGAAGACAATCCCGCCTGGGATACCTGGTATCATATCGTCACGACGTATAGCTCAGATACCGGAGAGGCGACGATTTACATCAATAGTCAGTACTCCACTTCGTTGACCAAAACTGCGGCTGATCAGTCATTGGGTGACAGAGCCAACCTCAACCTGGCGGCCAGCATTGGTATCTATGCCAACAGTGATTATACTCCAGGTGGTACAGGCAGTAGCTCGGATTATTCTCACGATGGTCTGATTGATGATGTGGGAATATTCGACGCGGCGTTAACCGCGGAGCAGATCACGTCATTATATGCCGCGGGCAGCATCGCAAAAACTCCGTTTATGAGCATGAATGTTGTGGAGAGCGATGGTTCCACCGATGTCTGGGAAGGCGGCTCTGCCGGGCCTTTTTCCGATAGCTACACCGTTAGTCTGCGGAAGCTGCCGGACGGTTCCGATACCGTGGGCGTGACCATGATTTATGACGCCAATCAGATAACTGTCAATCCCAATTCGATCGTTTTGGGCAACGGCTCAGGCAGCGATCCCAACAGCAAGGTGATTACCGTAACTGTGATTGATGACGCTGTTTCGGAAGGTGACCACACTCGTACGATCCAGCATTATATGAGCAGCGGCGACGACCCCAATTACAACTTCGGAGTGCAGACCGACTGGAATGTGGTGGTTTACATTGGCGACAATGATTTCTTCAGTGTGGTTATTGAGAAGGTAAACCCGACGGATCCCTTTGAATTGTGGGAAGGTGGCCCGGGCGCCAATTTTGGCTGGACGGGTAAGGGTTATGCACATAGTAATTGGGAGCCTAACGAGTTTTACGCGGTGAAGCTGGGCGCGGTGCCGACCGGCACGGTAACGGTTACCATCAGCTCCGATGACGGTGAGGCTTATGGGGTATCTTCATTGACCTTTACCACGGCTGACTGGTACACCACGCAATTGGCGGAATTACGCGCCACCAATGACGAGACCACCTTCGACGGCTTCATTGATCATTCGGATATCAAGTTCCTGGCTAGCGGCGGTGGCTTCGACGATGCCAACACCACGATAGAAGACGCCGATATCTTTGACGGTTACTATGTGGAAGATATCCTCGGCACCGACCAATCACTCGTTACCGAAGGTGTTTATTTAAGTAATATCGGTGATGGCAGCGGCAGTGCCGGCATCACCCTCTGGGGCGGATATAATGAAAATACTGGTGATCAGCATCAGCCTGCATACGCGGCCGGCTGGCAGGGCAAGTTCAAGGTTACCGAAGCCAATAAGATGGTAAAAGTAACCTCGCGGTTTGGCTTAGCCGAGGGTTTGGGTGTCACGTCCGACTATGTCCACGAGGTGGTCTTACTGCTCGACGGCACGCGGTGCGGTGACCCCGGCACTATTGATCCCAACAACAACCTGTGTCTGTTGGAGACCAATCAACCTGAGCACGGGGCTAGCAATTTGACAGACGATTGGCATGACAGCGTCAGATATATTCCGATCCTGAGTAATGCCGATCCGAACCATACCATCACCCTGGGCTTCTGGTGCAGTGGCTATTACAATCCAGGCGAACCCGGCGATACCACCAGCAAAAATACCTGGACCGGCTTGTCCATGCAGCATTTCATGCTGGAGGTTATGGACACCGATGAGATCGGCATCATGGAGACCTTGTCAGCGCGACTGCCGGGTGAAGACCCTGTACCGTCCACCTATGTGAAGGAGCAAGGTACCACCACTGACAAGTATAGTGTGGTCCTGACCAAGGTGCCTGCCGGTAATGTAACGGTAACGGTTTCTCCCGATCCCAATGTTTCGGTTGACAAACCGAGCCTGACATTCACCACGGCCAACTGGTATGTGGCGCAAACGGTGACAGTCACGGCGGTGGATGACGCAAACAATGATTTGGATCCCAATGCCGTGTATATTACCCACTCAGCGAGTGGCTATACTAACGTGGATCTGCCGGTCTTCGTGGCGGATAACGACAACCGTGGCGTGACTATTAATCCTACGACGTTGGCGGTCAGTGAGACTGGAACTACTACGGATGACTATACAGTGGTGCTCACCGGTGCTCCGTATGGCGGCGACGCGGTTCTGTCGCTCAGTTATGACACCACAGAAATAACGGTCAATCCTACGGCTTTGACGTTTACTTCCACTGATTGGATGAATGCCCAGACGGTAACGGTCACGGCGGTGAATGACGAAGACTTTGAAAGTGAGATTGGCGATACGCATCCAGCTACGATTTCCGGCAGTTTCGCCGGCGGTCTCTACAACTCGATTACTCCCAGCAATGTCACCGTCAATATCACTGACAACGAGAAGTACTGCGGCATGCCGGGTACGCCATACATGGAATCTGACATCTCCGGTCCTGATGGCCAGCCGGACTGCTATATTGACCTGTATGATCTGATGAAGATAGCAGAACTATGGCTTACCAACATTGATCCTACACCCTGAGTTGATTACCATAAGATCTGAGTAATGACCAATAAAGGCCCCGGTGATTAATTTCGCCGGGGCCTTTTTTAATTATTGATAGCGAAACGGCGGCAAGAAAAACAACGAGGTTGCGTACCAGCGATGATTAAAAATTCAAAAAAAGCATATAATTTATTACCCATTATATAATAATATAACTGATTATAATAAAATATGTTACGGGTGATTTACAGTTGTTTGTGATTAAATTATAGTTTTTTGCCGAAAATAATTATGAACTTATGTTCATAATTAGGGTATAATTATTATATGCCGAGACCATGTAAAAATCGATTTGTGTCCGGCTGGCCCGGCTCGGTCGTGTATAAACCGGCGGGAATTCCCGCCAGACTGCTGGAATGGTTGATTCTGGGGCTGGATGAGTTCGAAACCATTCGCTTGTTGGATTACCAGGGTCTGGATCAGGAAAAAGTTGCCGAGTTGATGGGGATATCCCGTCCGACGGTGACCCGCATTTATGCCGGTGCCCGCCGGAAAATCGCCGAGGCTTTGACTGAAGGCAAAGCTATCTGCATTGAAGGAGGACCTGTCGCGGCGGCCGGTTTTCCCCAGCCGCCGCCGGGTATAGCACTCGGCCGGCGAGGTGGACGAAGATGGCGGGGCGGCAGATGACCGGAAATTCTCGGATATAAGGAAAGGAGATTTTGATGAAGATTGTTATAACAGCGCAGGGGCAGGATGTGTCCAGTCAGGTTGATCCCAGGTTTGGACGGGCCGAGTGGTTGATTTTAGTGGATAGTGAAACCGGCCGGACGGAGGCCCATGATAATACGGTTAATCTCAATGCTGCTTCGGGAGCGGGTATCCAAACCGCACAGAATATCGCCCAATTGGGCGCGGAAGTGGTGATTACCGGCAATATTGGGCCGAACGCCTTTCGGGCGCTGGCAGCGGCGAAGATTAAGAACTACCTTTGCCCGATGACTACTGTTCAGGAGGCACTGGAGGCCTATCGAGCCGGTAAATTAGAGGAAGTAACAGGGCCCAATGTACAGGGACACTGGTAAACAATGGTTACGCCGGCAGGAGCTGGGCAGAGACTGCTGGTTTGCAGAGTGAAAAAAGAAGAGGTGAATATTATGCCAAGAGGTAACGGAACGGGACCAGGCAGTGGTGGGGGCGGTGGCGGTAGAGGACAAAGCCGAGGCCAGGGTATGGGCCGTGGCCAGGGTACGGGTCGTGGCCAGGGCATGGGCCGTGGCCAGGGTATGGGACAGGGCCAGGGTATGGGACAGGGCCAGGGTATGGGACAGGGCCAGGGTATGGGGCAGGGCAAAGGTAAAATGGCCGGCTACTGCGTTTGTCCGGCTTGCGGATACAAAGAGCCTCATGCTGTCGGGCAACCATGCAATCTCAAGCAGTGTCCTCAATGCGGCGGCAGATTGATTAGGGAATAAAATAATAATTTTATTTATGGAAGGAGTTGATTATTATGCCAGGTGGAAATGGAACAGGTCCGTTAGGAATGGGACCCATGACCGGCAGAGCCGCGGGTTTTTGTGCCGGTTTTGCCGTACCGGGTTATATGAATCCGATGGGGGCAGGCGGTTATTTTGGCAGAGGTAGAGGTTTCGGCGGTCGCGGCAGCGGTCGCGGCCGGAGAAACTGGTTCTATGCCACGGGCATTCCCGGCTGGGCAAGAGCAGCTTACGGTATGCCGGGTTATGGTGGTGCTGTTAATCCAAATCTTTATAGTGGTGCGCCATTTGCGCCGACCTTAAACGTGCAGCAGGAGCTTGATGGCCTTAAAAACCAGGCGGAATATCTCGAAGATGCTCTTGACGGGATCAAGAAACGCATCGAAGAGCTTGAAAGTCAGAAGGGCGGCAAGGACTAAAGCAGCAGGGTAAAAGCCCTTACTAAAACTTATTGCTGTTGGCTTTTGCGGGAATTGGTTTGCCTAATTCGAGGTTAATAGTATGTAAATATTAATCGGTCGGGAGTTTTATAAAAATCTATTTTTAGGGAGGCAATATTATGCCGGAATTTGGAAATCCATTTAGCGGTTTGGCTGAAGAGCGCAAGCTTACCGCCGCTGAGCTGATCAGGGCGATTCGCTTTATGGTTTCGGCTGAATATGAGGCAGTTCAGTTATACATGCAGCTTGCGGAGTCAATTGACAATCAATTAGCCATAGCGTTGCTGAAGGACATTGCCGACGAGGAGCGGGTGCACGCCGGAGAGTTCCTCAAACTGCTTCATCATTTAGCTCCGCAGGAACAGCAGTTTTATGATAAAGGCGCCGCTGAGGTCGAGGAGTTGAAGGAAAAATTACCCCGGTCGTAGAACTGCGAAAGGAAAAACCGTGAACCATAAGGAAGTACTGGAAAATCACCAAAAGTATCTGGAAAAACTAACCCTTTATAAACAATACGGCTACGACATCGAGCGGGAGCGAAATTTTATCCTGGAGCAGGCCATCCCGATTTCGGGCAGGATTCTGGAAGCGGGGACCGGCAAGGGGCATTTTGCCCAGGCATTGGCTCAGCAGGGTTATTCGTTTGTGGCCTTTGATCTTTCGCCGCAGGAGCTGCGCTTTGCCGAGTTGAATCTGGCGTACTACGGTCTGGAAAAATCAGTAAAATTCCAGATCGAGGACGCCGAGCGGACCAGTTTTGCGGACGAGAGCTTCGATGTGATTTTTTCCGTCAATACCATCCATCACCTCAGTGACCCTTGCAAGGTGGCTGACGAACTGACCCGGCTGCTGCGGCCCGCAGGAAAATTGGTGCTGGCTGATTTTACGGAGGAAGGTTTTAAAATCATCCGGCAGTTGCATCAGCTTGACGGTAAAACGCATGAAGAGGGCAGACTTACCCTTGTTGATGTCGAAGCGTATCTGGCGAGGAAGGGATTCTCGATTAAAAAAGCCCGCTGTGCATGTCAGCAGGTGGTTCTGGCGGGAAAGGAGCCGGCGTAAGGGTTATGATAATCGCAGTGGCCAGCGGCAAGGGGGGAACGGGAAAGACGACCATAGCGGTAAACCTGGCTGATACCCTGGCCAGGGCCGGCGGGCAGGTGTGCTATATCGACTGCGATGTGGAGGAACCCAACGGGCATATTTTTTTACACCCGCGAATTCAGAACTCACAGGCGGTAACCGCGGCGGTGCCCCGCGTTGATTTGGACAAATGCACTTATTGTGGAAAGTGCAGTCAGCTATGCCAGTACAGCGCGATAGTGACGCTGCCCGATACCGTGCTTATTTTTGAGCAGTTGTGTCATTCATGTGGCGGCTGTTCGCTGGTGTGTCCAGCGGAGGCGATTACGGAAACGCCACGACAGATCGGTTTTCTGGAACAGGGAACCAGTGGTGACATCGCTTTTGTGCAGGGCAGGCTGTCGATTGGTGAGGTTCGTACGCCGTTCTTGATTAAGCAGGTCAAGCAGAAGGCGGACCCCGCCGGCATTAACATCATCGACGCCCCGCCCGGGACATCCTGCCCGGTGGTGGAAACGGTAAAACAGGCCGACCATGTGCTGCTGGTGACCGAGCCGACGCCTTTTGGATTGAATGATCTCAAGCTCGCCGTTGAGATGGTACGCTTATTAAAGCGCCCTTTTTCGGTGGTAATCAATCGTTGTGATATCGGTGACGAGCAGGTTCATGATTACTGTAAACAGGATGGTATCGATATAGTTCTGGAGCTGCCCGACGACCGGCGGATCGCCGAAGCGTACGCGGCGGGCAGAATGATTGTCGAAGCTCTGCCGGATTATCGCCGGCATTTCGAGCAACTGGCGGGGAAAATTGGCATTTTATAAATGAGGCGGAAGTGGTTGGAATTTTTTAGACATCGCGGTAACATTTGAAATTTTATAAATAAGTAAGCAACGACCGGGATTTTGATGAAGGAATTAGTGGTAATCAGCGGCAAGGGTGGGACGGGCAAGACCAGCCTGGTGGGTGCGTTCGCGGCTCTGGCCCCGAACGCGGTGCTGGCGGACTGCGACGTTGACGCCGCCGATTTATATCTTATCCTGCAGCCCAGCATCCGGCAGACCGGCGATTTCGTCGGCGGCAAGCAGGCGACCATTATCCCTGAAAAATGCATCGGCTGTCGTAAATGTGAAAATTATTGCCGGTTCGACGCTATCACTTTCGACGGACCTGCCAACGACGTGATAGCCAAAACCTGTCGGGTCGATCCGATATCCTGCGAGGGGTGCAAGGTCTGCTGCGAGGTATGTCCTGCCGACGCGGTTAAATTTGAGGATTGCGTAAACGGACAATGGTTTATTTCTGCGACGCGGTTTGGCCCGATGGTGCACGCTCGGCTGGGCATCGCCGCGGAGAACAGCGGTAAACTGGTTACCCTTATCCGCCGGCAGGCTAAACAGATTGCCCGGCGGCAAGGCAGGGATTTGATTATTGTGGACGGTTCGCCGGGAATTGGATGTCCGGTTATCGCCTCGATTACCGCCGCGGACCTGGTGCTGGTGGTGACGGAGCCGACCCTTTCCGGAAAGCATGATTTGCAGCGGGCAGCCCAGTTAACGGCCAATTTCAAAATCCCCACCCTCGTCTGCATTAATAAAGCGGATATAAACCCCGTCATAGCGAAGGAAATTGCCGATGACGCCCGCCGGCAGGGTTTAAAAGTCGTTGGCAATATCCGCTATGACAAAGCCTTCACCCAGGCCCAGATTAAATCTTGCAGTGTCATGGAATATACGGACGGTACGGTTGTTCAGGAAATTAGGTCTTTGTGGCAGAATATCATCAATATTTTTAATGGAAAATTAATGAGAAGGAATGATTTATGACCAAAGAATCAACGACAGGTGAAATTAAGCATGATGCCCCTGGCCAATTATCAGCGGATCAGGAGCAGATTAATCGAAACGTACAGTATATCGGGCATAAAATCCTGGTTCTTTCCGGCAAGGGTGGGGTCGGAAAAAGCAGTATCGCCGCCAACCTGGCGGTCTGGCTGTCGCTGCAGGGTCAGCGGGTGGGCCTGCTGGATATCGACATTCATGGTCCCAGCATTCCCAGGTTGCTCAACCTGGAAAAGTGTAACCTTCACGTAATGAAAAATCAAATTGATCCGATTGTATATCACGGCGATTTAAAAGTGATGAGTATCGGATTTTTATTGCCGGACGACAGTGCCGCTTTGATCTGGCGGGGGCCCATGAAGCACAGTGTCATTCGGCAGTTCGTCGCCGATGTCAACTGGGGTGCGCTGGACTGGCTGATTGTTGATTGCCCGCCGGGCACCGGCGATGAGCCTTTATCGATAGTGCAATTATTGGACAAGGCCGATGGTGCGGTCGTCGTTACCACTCCGCAGCAACTGGCGGTAACCGATGTGAAGAAGTGTATTACTTTTTGCCGGCAGTTGCAACTGCCGATTCTGGGAGTTGTGGAGAACATGAGCGGCTTTATCTGCCCGCACTGCCGTCAGCAAACCAATATCTTTTCCGGCGCCGGCGGCCGGCAGATGGCCCAGGATTTTAGCGTTCCCTTTTTAGGTAGTATTCCCATCGATGCCGACATGGTGGTAGCGTCCGATTCGGGTCAGCCGTTTATTTATTACTACTCGCAAAGTCCCGCTGCTGCGGCGTTGGACGCGGCTTTTACTGCTCTGTTTCAATCGCTGGAAAAAAAGGAAGATAAAAAAAAGGAAGATAAACAAAAGGAAGATAAAAATAAGGAGCCGAAAAACATGAAATTTGCCATTCCACTCGCCGAAGGTAGGTTATGCCCGCATTTCGGCCATTGTGAAACGTTTGCCGTCGTTGACGTGGACCAGCAGACCGCCCGGATAACCCACCGTGAGGACCTTACCCCGCCGCCCCACGAGCCGGGTGTGCTGCCGAGCTGGCTGGCCGGCCTGGGAGTGAATGTTATCATTGCCGGCGGCATGGGTCAGCGAGCTAAGCAATTATTTGACCAGAACCACATTGAGGTCGTTGTTGGCGCTCCTGCCGATAGTCCGGAGAATCTCGTTGCCGCTTATCTTGACAAAACCCTGCCAGCCGGTGAAAACCTTTGTGATCATTAGACTCCCGCTCGCTTAGGGTTGGTGATATCCGCACCACGTTGTGGTGGGGGAGTAGTATTGTGAATGCCGGCATCCGCATAACCGTCTTAATTGACAACCTTGCTTTGCACGAGTATTTATCGTCGGAGCACGGCTTGTCGGTCTGGGTGGAATATCAGGATAAATGTATTCTTTTCGATACTGGCCAAAGCGATTTGCTTTTAAGCAACGCTAAGCTTCTCGGCGTTGATTTAACCCGCACCGACGCTATTGTGATAAGTCACGGCCATTATGACCACACTGGCGGACTGGAAGCGGTTCTTAAAGTTGCGCCGCACGCGTTTCTTTATGCGCATCCTGACGCCCTTATGCGGCGATTTTCCCGCAAGCAGCATAATGTCCGGGAAATCGGCATGTCGGTTGCCGTGAAAGAAATAGTTAAGAGCGCCGCCGGCCCGGATAAAATCATCTGGACGGAGAAACCTACCGAAGTATTTCCCGGTTTTTTCGCGACGGGTCCCATCCCCCGCCGGTTTGATTTTGAAGAAGATGGCGGTTCTTTTTTTACCGATCAGAGTTGTCACTCTCAAGATGCCTTTCCCGACGACCAGGCGGTATTTATCGAGTCGCCCAGGGGTTTGATTATTATCCTCGGCTGTGCCCACGCCGGCGTAGCTAATACCTTATATTATGTGGCCCGGTTACGCCGTCGAAAGACTATTTACGCGGTTTTAGGGGGGATGCATCTTGCCGCTGCTGATGATATTCGTATTCGCCAAACTATTGATTTCTTTCGCCAATACGATGTCCAAAGGATTGGCTTGGCCCATTGTACCGGGGAAAATGCCGCGAAGGCCTTTATGGAAGCTTTTCCCCAGCGGGCCTTTATATGCTCGTCGGGTATGGAAATTCATTTATAGCCGTTAATTAAGTTACGTAAATTGACCTTCGGATTATAAATCTGTTTTTAAATGTAAACAGGTAAAGCGGAAAATGAAATAGGTTACTATTATGCTTAATAATCATAACCGAGAATATATCTTTGGTCCGGTTCCGTCGCGGCGGCTCGGCCGGTCCCTGGGAGTTGACCTGGTTCCCTTTAAAACCTGCACGTACGATTGCGTGTATTGTCAGTTGGGCCGCACTACCAACAAAACCACCCAGATAAAAGAATGGGTGTCGATTGATAAAATAATTTCTCAGCTCCGGGATAAGCTTGATAGCCAGCCGGATTATATCACCCTTTCCGGCTCCGGTGAGCCTACGCTGCATAGCGGAATTGGGCAGTTAATCTCTGCCGTCAAAAAGATTACCGATATTCCCATCGCCGTCCTTACCAACGGCTCGCTTCTTTGGCGGCCGGAGGTCAGGGATGCCATAAAAAATGCGGACCTGGTCGCCCCATCGCTCGACGCCGCTGACGACCGGGTATTCCAGCGGATAAACCAGCCGCATCCGGATATTACTTTTCCCGATATGGTGGACGGGCTGGTGAAGTTCCGCCGGGAATTTACCGGCAAATATTGGCTTGAGGTTTTTCTGCTGGAGGGCATCAACACCGCGGACCGGCAGATTGAGCAATTACAAGCTTGCATTCAGGCTATCGGTCCGGACAAGGTGCAATTAAATACTGCCGTTCGTCCGACCGCAGCCCCGGTTCACCCCGTTTCGCCGGATCGGTTAAGTAGTATCGCTCGCCTGCTGGGCAGCCGCGCGGAGGTTATCGCTGATTATCAGGACATTCGCCGCCACCAGTTGTTTTCCGTACCGGCTGAAGCGGTTCTCGTCCTTTTAAAGCGTCGGCCGTGTTCCATGGATGACATAGCCCTCGGCCTGGGCATCCATCGTAATGAGGCTGTAAAACTGGTGGAGTTGTTATTATCCGATGGTAAGATTACCGCCCACAGTCACGACCAGCAAACCTTTTACCAAATCGCCCAATGCGGTAAATCTACACCTCAATAGTTTAAGTGCGCGAAGAAAGAAGGGATATTGGACAAGATAGATGTGGCAATAATCACCCAGGAGTAGAACCCCAAAATGTGCCGGGCACGGTTAATTATCCCCTTTTAATTTTCACTCTCGTCGTTTACGGACAATTTACTTAAACCAGTCGTATGCTAAGATGGCAAAATCGGCAAGATTGACCAGGCAATCGTCATTCAGGTCGCTGGCGGGTCGGTCGTTACATTGATATTTATCCAGCGGTTCCATGCCGGCATAAATCCGCTGGATATCATCGAGGTCAAGGGGATAATCATAAAGGCGCACGTCGTCTATCCAGCCTTGCCAGTCTCGGGCCGTATTATCGACATTACGGCCTATGCACAGGTTTGCGGAAGTGGTATATAGTGTGTTCAGGGTATTGGCGCCCTCGATCTGGCCATCAATATATAGTTTCATAGTATTGCCATCATAAGTCATAGCGGCAAGGTGCCACTGGGCGTCATTAACCGGCAAATCATTTCCTTGGATGCCCTGGTAGCTGCCGCTGGCGTAATTCATATAAACAGACAGATAGTTGCTCTCGTTGCTTCTGGACAGCCTGTAGGACGCTATGCCCTTGGCTATAATAGTTTGATAAGATACATCGAATTTATCTACTTTAATCCACGCCGTTACCGTCATGTTATTGCCGGGGTTCGTCCAGTTGCTGTTTCCGAGATCGACATAGTCGCCGTCGCCGTCCAGACAAAGAACCGCGCCGCGTTGTGGATCATTAACGATTATGGCGTTGCCTTCGAGGCTGCCCTGGTGCTCGTTGCCGGAGGAGTCGTTGGCGTCGAAGTTGTCGAAATTCCATCGGCCCAGCAGATTTCCTCGGGGAATCAACTGGTTATGGTCGGAAAGCCATTCTTCGGTCAGCATATTCAGATCAACTATATTGACCTTGCCGTCGCCGTTTATATCTCCCTTGTGCGGAGGCTTGACGTCAACGCCTATCGCGTACGCCACCCCGTTGAGCACGTCGCTGTTGCCGGAGTACTGCCAGCCCCATGAGACCGGTGTTCTTTCAACGGTTTCGACGCCTTTGACGACTATATACCAGGTCCCGCTTTGCGGATTCTTAATTTCGATGGTCTCATGGGCATTGGAATCATTTGTAGCCGCTATAACGCCTTCTTCGCCTTGAAAGGCGAAATCGTCAAATCTGGCGAATAAGTTGAGGTCGTGACCACTATCGCTGTACAGCGAGATTATTATGTCATTTGCGTCGGTCGGTGGAATCGCGATTGTAAAATGATGATATTGTTTATCGCCGATTTTTTCATGGCCCGCGGTTTGATTATCGTTCATTTTTCGCAGGATTCCTTTTTGCAGGGTGGCTTTAATGGGGGGCTGTCCGTTGCCTGCCATAGCGTAAAGCAGAGCGCCGGCCATGAGGTCTCGCTGTTTTCCGGTGGGTACTCGTTCGGGGTGTGAGCCTATGGGTACGAGTCTTCCCGAGCGACCGTTTTTCTTCCATGCCCATATACTTACCTGTCCGGCGCAGATTTTATCGGTTACGGTACTATCGAACCTTGCCAGTGCCTCGGAGTCGGCGGTCCAGAAGTCAGGATTTGTGGAATTGACGAAAGGGCCGTTCCAATGCTGAAGATCATCGATATGGCGATCCCCTTCTCCGCCGGAAAAGTCGTAATAGTTCAACAGTGGTGAATCGGCTGGGATATCATAGTCGATTTTGAACTTTCCCTTTTGGTTGGCGGTATATGCCGGCCACAGGTGGAAAAAATATTCTCGTATTTCGCCGTCACAACCCTTCGAACATAAAAAAGCTCCGGCGCAGGAACCGCTGTAGGAGCCGCCGTTGTCGAAATACTGGTTTATTCGCTGTCTTCCCACCGGGCCATAAGATTCTCCGTGTTCTCCGGAGGCGCCTCCGGCGATGTAAATGCAGCGGAACCTCGGTTGCCCGTCGGGGTAGAGATAAACGCCGTTTTCGTCGTTGCCGTTGCCGATGACTACTGAATCCTGGATCACTTGGTCGTCGGATGAGTTATAAACCGAAAGTCGCTCGAAAGAAAGGGCTAATACATTGGCGGCGGGCATTTCGGTACAGCGGTTTATTTGAATGCCGGAATCCTTGAACAGGTCCATGTAATAGCCCTGGGTTTCGGTTCTAAAACTCCAGATATAGCCGCTATGGATTTGGTTAGCGTCGTCAATCTGGTCCACTCGCCAGTAATAAGTGGTGCCGCCGTTAAGGGTACCGGGAGCAAAACTGTTGCTGTCCTGTACGCCGATGTGTACGTCTTCGATACCGTCTCTGACGTCATACCAGTCGGTGCCGAAATAGACATCCTGGCTGTTGGTCGGGCGGGCGTTTTGGTTGGGCTGCCAGGATAAGGTTGTCGTTATGGGGAGATTGCCTGTTTCATCGGCGGGGGTCGGTTTCAGCGCGAACGGGCCGCCATAAAGGATTCTTATCTGGCGTTTGGTAAGTGCGATGTTGTACAGGCGGACATCGTCTATCAGTCCTTTCCAGCAACGGCCGGTATAGCCTTCACTGCCTCCGATTATAAACTTGCTGACGTCAGCCGCCAGGTCAACTACGTAAGAGCCGCAGGCGTCAACTTCGCAATCAACATATAAATATCTTGCCCCGGTGCTGCGGTCGTAGGTGAAGACCACGTGGTGCCAGTTGCCGTCCTGGATGTTTGCTGTTCCTTCGACTTCGTTGTCGTGATCGCCGAAGCCGTCTGTCCAGAATCTTAGATGGTCGCTGTCGCCGTATCGGCTGACCATATAGCTTAGCCCGTTGGAAGCGATGATTTGTTTGGTGCATTCGAACTGGTTGATCTTTACCCAGGCACTGACCGAGACGGTCAGTTGATTGGCCCAGCCGGTGGTTCCGCCCCCGCCGCAATTTACCCAGCTATTGCTGGTGCTATTGATGCGGAGCACGGTCCCTCTTTCTGGGTCGGTTACTAATTCGCAATCTCCGACCAGAGTTCCGTTTCTTTCATTGCCGCTGACATCCGCAGTTATGCCGGAAATGCTCTGGTCTAACGGCCACCAGCCGATAAGACCTTCTTCCGCTTGGACGGTGTTTGTTACAAAACTTAAAAATAAGATTAAACACAAGGTTGTTATCAAGTTTCTATACATGGTTTGAATATATTGTACTCCATTAGCTTAAATCGACCCAGGTAATAAAAGTTATCCATTCGAATTCGTTATTAATTGTTAATTATTACCTCATTTCCAACCTCTGTTAATCTGGGAAAAATCTAGCGCATTTTTGATACTGCCTAAAACAAAAAATCAGAATTTTTAAAAATTATATATCTTCCTTTGCTGTATTGAGTTATGTCTATCATTGCCGGAAAATCCCCAAAAAATTCGGCGCACTTTTGGCTCGCCGCCGGTAATAATGGGGCCTTTGTTATGAATTATGCACAATTTTATGAAATTTATCTCATAAAATCAGTTCTGAGCCGATTTTATTGAGTGGTAATCGACGCATGAACAGGAAGTTAGGCATTGTTACGATAGGCATTTCACCCGCCTGGGATACCTTTTGCCGGGTCGATGGCATCGCCTGGGGGCAGCATAAAGAAATCGCCCGCCCAACCACTCGCCCCGCCGGAAAAGCCCTCAATATCTCCCGCTCTCTCGCCTGGATGGGCATTGGCAGCACCGCCGCCGGCCTGTGGGGCGGGGTTGACTACCGCGAAATGTTGGCGCAACTTGCTGGTATTAAAAAACATATAACCTTTAAATATACCTTGGCCCCCGGCCGGACCCGCAACAACATCAATATTATCGATACCGCTAATAGCCGGGAGATGCACCTCCGCAGCCCTAATGAGCTGGTCAATTCCCAGTCATTAAATCAGCTCCAGCAGGCACTTAAGCGACTGGTCGGCAAAAACACCATATGTATCTTCTCTGGCAGCCTGCCGGCGGGGAAATTGTTGGATATTGTGCTGGATATAATTAACGATTGCCTCGACTCTGGCGCCCGGCTGCTTATCGACACCTCCGGCCAGCCCCTGAGGAAAATCACCAAACTTTCTAATATTTGGCTGATAAAACCCAATGTCCTTGAGTTAGGCCAGCTTTTGGGCAAACCCGTCAAGGACAATCCCCACAGCCTGGTAAAAGCCGCCCAATCGGTGCTCAGCCGGGTGGAAAATGTGTTGGTCAGCCGGGGCCCAAAGGGGGCTATCCTTGTAAATAGCCAGGGCTGCTGGCAGGGCAGGTTAGCGCCCAGGCAAGGCAAATTCTCGTCCAGGCGGGGCCATCCCGGTTCCACGGTCGGCTGCGGTGATTATCTATTAGCCGGCTTTATCGGCGAGTATATTCGAAGACAGAATTTTGCCGATTCATTAAAAGCGGCAATCATCGCCGGTACCGCCCGGGCCTGGGGACTGGATGAAAAATACTCCTGGAAACAGGCGCGAAAAATTATCAAGGTCGATGTTGAAAAGATATCATGAAAAGCTAGGCAGCTCCCGCGACAAGGAAGACAACTTAACATAATCGGAGAATGAATCATGGCCAAGTGGATAACCAGGAAGATTCGGCACCGGCGGGAAATGAGAGCCAATGAAATCGTATTCTACACCTATCCCAAGTTCCTGTTCTGCTGGCCGATTATTGTGCTGGGATTTATCCTGTGGGGGCTGGACTATCGCGCTCTGGTGGACGGGGAAACGCTGGCCTGGATCTGGGGGATTGGTCTTTTGGTGGTGTTGACGACCCTGGGGTTCGACCTCAACCGCAATTATACTATTTTCTGGCTGGTGCTGATTGGCGGAATCTGGTTTATGATTGTCTGGCTGCGGGATGTCAAGAGCGTCAGGATATTTTCCGATATCTACCATTTCTTTGTGGACCTTAATCCGTCGTACTCCCGCAGTCTGGGCGTCATCATCAGTATTATGCTGGCGGTGTTGTATCTGATAATGTGGATATGGACCCGGCTGAACTCCAAATGGCGAATCACCCACAATGAGTTTGAGCACTATGAGTTCGGGCGGATGGACGACTCACTGGCCCGTGGAGCCAAGCGGGTGCGGTCCAGTTACCCTGATTTCTTCGAATTGCTGCTGTGTCTGGCGGGCGATATGATAATTTATGACTCGACGGGTCGCAGGGAGCTCCGCCGCATTCCTCATGTGCCCATGCTGCCGTTTGTCAAGAAGAGGATCAATCGTCTCCTGGAGACTACCGCGATAACCGCGGGGGAGATGGAGGACGAGGCGGACATCGAAGAGTTGGAGGGCAGCGATAACGGCAGCGACCGCAGCGTCTGATACCTAATTCCGTGACCACTAAACACATCTATGACAAAGGAATTAAAGGGGTTGAAAGCAATAGTGTTCGGCATGCGATTTGCTCTTTGACAAATTCATATAGTATTCAGCACAACGAGTCGTTTTATGCGGGATAATGCCGAGAGTCTATCACAAATTCTGCGCAGCATCGACCGCAGCGTCGGTAAGGAAATATTAATAATATTAGGGACAGTCACCAATATTGGAGAAACCAAAAATATGATGAGAAACCGGGATGAGAAACCGGGGACGTTTACCATTTTGAGAAACCGGTGAGAAACCGGGGACGTTTATCATTTTACGAGGTACGACTTATCCTATTGGTGACGACTTTCTTACTTTTTTTCTTTCCCACTTCTTCCCTTTCCCACTTTTCACACTTTTTTATATCACACTTTCTTGTCGGTGTTATTTTGATTGCCCGGCTTATTAAAGAAGGCCCGTGGCCTTCGCGGACCAGGCAGAGGCTTTGGACGAAGCTTGCTTCGGGAAAAAGCTCCTACCGCAAAACTCCTGCTGAGCAATTCTATCTGTGTGTTCCTTGTGGCTCTGTGTGATCAATCGTCTTTTTTCCCGCCCTGGCGTCAAATGTTTCCCTATAGTCGGCGTGTTTCGTTAGCGAAATAATATCCCTATATTCTTTAATCTGCGTTTATCTGTAAAATCTGTGGATATATATCTTTATTATTTGTTTTTTCTTTCACCTGTTCAACTGTTCCCCTGCCTGCCTCGTCGAAGCCCTTGGCGAAGACGAGCTCACCTGTTCTCTGACATCGGCGGTCGTCTGTGGATAATAATCTCTGTGTTCTTTAGCTTTTCTTTCTCTTGGGGATCGCGGAAATCTTTGGCCGAAAAGTAGAATATCTTATGAAAAATAGCTCAATCTCCGGATATTATTTTCCTCGAAAACTACCTCACAAAACATTACTTTTTCGCTTTTTTACACCAATTTTTTGCCGGGAATTAACCATTTTTCGCCAAAAAATGCCGCCTTTTAGCCAATATTTGCCACTTTTTACACAGAAAATACCACTTTTTACACAAAAAATGCCAGCTTTTACCACTCCCAATAACCGCCTATAGCCCCTATAATACCCGCTTTTAACCCATCCAATGACCGCCTATACCTCCCAAAGTCTGGCTTTTAAACCCCGACATAATACCAATTAAATCATCTGGTGGTTACAATTGGCCGGAGATAATCTTGATAATGTCGTGGTAGGTTACCAGCAGGGCAAAGCCCACGATCAGGATTAGACCGATATAAGTTACTATCTCCTGGACTCTTACGGGAATGGGCGAGCCTTTGATTTTTTCGATGAGTAAGATAACAATCAATCCGCCGTCGAGGATGGGTAAGGGCAGGAAATTGAAGACCGCGACACAAACGCTGATTAAGGCCATGAAGTAAAAGTAATAGGTGGGGGTTCGCTGTTCCACGACCGTATAGCTCATTTTCATGATACCTATCGGTCCGCTCAGGGCGTTAATACTGACCGTGCCCTGGATCATGCCGCGAATAGAGAGATAGGTCATGGCGATGAAGCTGATAGTGCGGTCGAAGCCCATTTCGAGGTTGGCTAACCAGCTAGCGCCTTGATACAGTTTATCCAGGGGCATGAGGGGCAGGTCGAAAAGATCGTCGAAATCCCCCTGCCATACGAATCCCAGCCAATCGTTATTATCGGGGACGGCGGCCGTGGTGCTTTGCAGCGGCTGGGAGGGGTCGAGGCGATAGGTAATTTTAACCTCTTGGCCTTTATGGCGCAGGAGGATATCATACATATCCCTCCAATCGCTGACGGCTGTATCGGCAATGGCGGTAATTTCCGCGCCCCTGGGCAGAGAAGGATTTTTCGATGACGCATCAGCGACTACAGTATGGGTGGTGTCCAGGTCGGTAATAAAGCCGATAACGGGTTTGATATCTGGTTTGAGAAATATCTGCTGCCAGATAGAGATAGAGGGCATTTGAGGGGTTACCTGAAGCTGTTTTTCCACCAAATGGTCTCCAACCTTACGGGCGACAATCAAGTTAGAGATTTGATTATCATTATTGGCACAAAATTCCCGGAGTTCCTGGAAGGTGGGATTTATCAGGGAGCCGATTTGCAAAATGATGTCACCCTTTTCCAGGCCGGCTTCTTTGGCGGATTCCAGGTTGACCTGGCCGACCTTCAGTCGGGGCACCATACCGAGCAACTGGCCGGGATTGCTGCCGCCTAAAGTCATTATCATGGGAATGGTTATATCAATAGGGGGTGTTTTTTCGTCCGACTGGGCGCGGGCGATGGTTAAGGTGACAGATGGTGGGCTGGAGGCGCCCAAGGGCGGATATATGACTTCGTGCAACTGGTAATATTGGGTTATAGGTCGGCCATTTACCGCGACGATTGTATCGCCCGGCTGAAAGCCCAGTTTGGCTAAAGCGGTAAGCACATCCGGCTGTTTCACATGGGCAATGGTAAGGGTGCTGGAAGGGGCGATACCCAGGATTCTAATGCCGCGGTCTTTTTCCGCCTGGGTTTGGGGATTGGCCGGTACGACATCGTAAGTCTGGACGGAGCCGTCGGGATGACGAACGGTAAGAGGCACCGCCTGGTTTTCCCCGACAAAAGCGGCAGCGAGGGTAAGGTCCATGAAGTTGATATCTTTTTTGTCACCAATGGCGATAATTTCGTCGCCGCCGCGGATGCCGGCGAGGGCGGCAGGGGCGCCGGGAAGGGTAAAGCCCACCACGGCGGAGGGAAAATATACGCCATGGGCAAAGACAATCATAAAGACCACAGCTCCGCAAATAACATTCATAAAAACACCGGCGGAAATGACGATAGCCCGCTGCCAAATGGGTTTGTTGCCAAAGGAACGGGGATTGTCGGAAGGTTTGTCCGCGGCGAGGTCCTCCTGACCGAGCATCTTGACGAAGCCACCCAGGGGGATAAGGCTGATGCGATATTCCGTTTCACCACCGGCGGCACCAAACCAGGGCAGGGTAATGGGGGGCAGGTGCAGACTGGGAAGGATGTTGACCTGGAGGACGTAAGGAGCGCGTTTGAAGGCGATAAGTGATGGTCCGAAACCTATGGAAAAGGCTTCGACCATAATACCCACCGACTTGGCGGCGATAAAATGGCCCAGCTCATGGACGAAGACCACCGCACCAAAGCCCAATAACACTAAAATTACATTCCACATTTTGTCCCAGTTGGTTACGACAAAATACAGCAGAATCAAAGCGATCAACAGCGGGATAATAAAACTTTTTCTTTTTTTTTCCTGGTTTTCGGTATTCATTTTTTTCCTGTAAAAGAGTTACAAGTTAGCGGTAATGATATTTGGGCCTTCAGGTGGTATTTGAGGTATGTCTGGCGAAGGTAAGTGGTTAGAAAAAATCGACCAGTCAGGTTTGGTAATAAAGTTTTGTACTTCCAGCCTGGCCCAGCGATCCGCATCCAGAAGTTCCTGCAAGGTGGGTTTTTCAATCCATGGGTGATTCCGGAGGCAGTGTTCGGCCAGAGCGGTGATCTGGGTGAAATTAATTTTTCCCGTCATGAAGGCGGCGACCGCAGCCTCATTGGCGGCGTTAAAAACCGCGCCGGCAGAACCGCCCAGTCGAGCGACCTCAAATCCCAGTTTAATAGCAGGAAATCGTGCGAAATCCGGTCGGGCGAAGTGCAGTTGACCCAGCTCCTGCAGATTCAGCCGCTTAGCCGGACTGGGTAAACGGCTTGGATAAGTAAGTGCATACTGGATCGGCAGGCGCATGTCCGGATGAGACATCTGGGCAATGACTGAGCCGTCACAAAATTCCACCAGCGAATGGATAATCGATTCCGGGTGAATGAGCACCTCAATTTTATCGGGTGACATATCAAACAGCCAGCGGGCTTCGATAATCTCCAATGCCTTATTCATCATGGTGGCAGAGTCGATAGTGATTTTGGGGCCCATATTCCAGGTAGGGTGGTCGAGGGCGTCGGCCAGGGTGACCCGGGCGAGCTGTTCGACGGAGGCGTTGCGAAATGGCCCGCCGGAACAGGTGATAATAATCTTTTCAATTTCCGCGGACGAGCCGGCATGCATAGCCTGCAAAATAGCGGAGTGTTCGCTGTCAATGGGTAAGATGGCGGCATGACATTGCTGGGCCAGCGGCATGAGCAGGCAGCCGGCAACTACCAGCGATTCCTTGTTGGCAATAGCGATGGTCTTGCCCGCCCTGGTAGCAGCCAGCACCGCGGGAAGGGCAGCTATACCAACAATAGCGACGATAACTATATCATTGGCGGGATCGGCGGCAAGATCGACCAAATGTTGTGGACCAATCAGAACTTGAGTATCAGAGCCGGTAAGGGCGGTACGTAGTTCATCTCCATGAGTGGGATCAGTCAGGACAACTTTGGGCAAATGGTACTTTCGCGCCTGTTGGGCCAAAAGCTGCCAATTACCATGGCCACTCGCCGACACCAGTTTGTAATCTTCACCCAGCGAGTCAATTACCGACAGGCTGCTGCATCCGATAGAGCCGGTAGAGCCCAGGATAGTTATATTTTTTGTGCCTTTTTTCACTTAAAAAATTTTATGCCAGATAGGTTAATGTTACAACGAAAAAAAGCTGGGCAAGACCTGGACGATGTCCGTGCGGATAAAGTGGATTTAGGGGTACAACAGCACATCGGACGGGTTTTTCGACGAAAAACCTCTGAGGGGAAATATGCGGTAAAAATTTTTTCAAATGATGATTGTCATGGTCAAAAAAGTGTGCTATCATCATTGATTTAACCGACTAACCGCCTTGGCAGTT